>MDTC01179761.1_pt1 | contig 12513 bp, 20 predicted proteins | sample 811181 | NCBI WGS metagenome assembly MDTC01 (sample SAMN05326644, study PRJNA326480) | marine metagenome | isolation source: seawater | place: Pacific Ocean: North | collected 2011 | reverse complement strand
TCTTTAGAATTTTGTTTAGGTAAGCATTCATCTTGTTTTCAATCCATCGGATGCTTACCTGCCCCGATAGAGTAATCGCTTCAGCATTTGCCAGATTGTAATACCTGAAGTATTGATTTCCGATGGCACCATAGGCAGAGTTGAGTTGGATTTTCCTTGCCATTTGGATGTTGTTGAATCGGGACACATCCTTGCGAAGTGATGCGGTCTCTGCAGGTGTCTTGGCATCTTCAAGATGCTGCTTAGCGGCAAGCATCTTCCCCTTGTAAATCTTTCTTTCATCGTAGATTCGCTGCATCATTTCTGGAAGGAAACCATGAATGTCCTTACGATACTGAGCACCGTTAGCACAGACACAATACTCTCCCTCAATATCTAGCGACTCCTCAAGTATCTTATCAACCGTAACTGTTGGATGTCGCTCATCGACGAGGGTCTCGGGCGAGATGTTGTACTGCATAATAAGATGGGGATAAAGACTATTAAGGTCAAAAGAGACCACCCAATCATACTTTCCAGGAATCGGTTCTTTGACATATGCCCCCGCATACTTTTCGTCCTTCTTAGTAGTTAGACGAGGAGGCACCACAATGTTACGAGTTTTAAGGTCATTGTAAATAAGAGTGTCCCACATGCGGACCTGAGAATATACATCCTCAAAGTTAACCTTGGCATCATATGCCATGGTCACTGCCAATTCAATCAACCTCATCTTATCTTCTAGTTGGTCAACCAGATTCACGTCATGGATGTTGTATTCCACGAAACGTTGCCAGTTAGACGTATAGAAGTCCTTAAAGTTTTCAAACTCCGTATGGTCTAGTTTTGCATCACCCAACTCAACCATTGCAATGTGGTCAAGACGATATGATTCTTGGTTGGTGTAAGTAAACTTCTTATAGAGGTCAAGGTAGTCAAGGATATTGACACCTGTAATCTCATAAGCAATGTTTTTACGACCCTGAATGATAATCTCTCTGTCCATCACACGATTCCATGGTGACAGAGACTTCTTCCACTTCTCACCTAGCACACGCTCAATGCGACGGCAGATATAAGGGATGTCATACAGGTTGTTATTCCAACCAGTGATAATGTCAGGAGTGTTTTGTGTCCACCAACGATGGAAGTCAGTCAACATCTCCTGCTCGGTCCAGAAGACACGGTATTCATTATCAACCTTTGCTTCCCTAGTGCCCCAAGTAATAATTTCCTTGGTATTGAAATTCTTCATGGTGATGCATAGCATTTCCTCAGCGGACGCTTCTACATCAGGGAATCCATTCTCACATGCCACCTCAATATCAATCGTCCAGATTGACATTTGGGACATATCATAATCAATCTCACCAGCAAACTTCTGTCCGATGTGTTGGTATACGAAACGCTCGTATCCATGCACCTCCAGACCTACAGCATCCTGATACTGCTTAAGAAACTCACGTGCTTCTCGTGCACCATCAAACTTTTTTGGGTATGCTTTTCTACCGTCTAGTGTCCTGTAATCAGAGGGACGCTTCTGTGCATCTGGCACAAAAAACAATGTTGGTTTACACCGCTCCCTATACTGCACTGCTTCACCATGCTCGTAACCACGATAAAGAATGTCGTCACCTAGAAGGACCAGACTGGTATAAAAACTACTCATTAACTGCCTTGTATTGCTTGATGATAGTGGGGCTCGGGTCCATTATACTCATGACATCATCAGATGTCAAGAAGACATAGCGTTGGTCAGTGTGCAGTGGGTAAGCCTGCAACTCACCTTCAGGTGTGATGGAGAAACAGTCTTCAATCAGCAGACTCGGCTCCTCGTCCAGCTCCTGAATCTTCCCCAACAGATAGGTCTGCGGGTGGTGTTTGAGAATAATCAATTTTAGCATCGTCTTTCTTCATGTTTTTATATTTCTCTAGCACCTCATGATATCCCTGCATCACATTGTCATGTGGGTCGCTAACAGCGACAACGGAATATAGAGTTACCAGTGCTCTACCCTTAGTCAGAGGTGACCACGGGAAGAATTGTAGTTTCATATCCTGCAGTGCTTTCAACTGGTCTTCTTCAAACTCAGGTGCACTGATAGTGATAGTGAATGCATCTACAAAGTCATACGCAAGTGCTTTAGTTGCAGTAGGAGATTCACGGACCTCCTTGATGTCAGCTATTACGTCCTCTCCGCTTTGCATTCTTGCGATTTTTACGGTCATAGTCTTTACCCATTAAGTTTTCATAAGTGCCCTCTACCATTTCGAGGAATGCTCGCCGTGCAGAAATGTTTTTCTCATCCTTAAGGATGTGCACATACTGCATGAATTGCTCCATATGCTCGGCAGGCACATCAACGGTAACAGTATCGCTCCGTTGAGTGTATGGTGGACACAGATTTACATACAAATTCATAGTTAATCTCCACGCACTAAAAAAGACGCCCAAGGCGTCTTATTCAGTTGTATAGTATATATCAGTAATCATTGATATAACTTTGGCAGGTATCAGGATTCTTCCTACACCATTGTCTCACATAAGAGTTAGCGTCAACTTCCATAGAGTAATGAGCATGGTTGTGCATCAACCCTATGAAAATTAAAACTCCCACCAGTCCACCATTAATCAGTGTCACTGGATGGGTTAACACTTGTAGTATTGATTTCATATACTTTGAGTTTCTGATGTTCAGGTAACACCTTTGTCAACTCTACCACAAGTAATCCATTTTGAAAACCCACTGTCCCAATTTCAACATCATCGGACAGATTGAAACCTCGTGCGAAGGACCGAGAGGACACCCCACGGTGTACGTATGTCTCATCGTGTTCCTTATCCTTCGCCGCCTTGGACTTGATGACGAGGACATTACTCTCCGTGCTTACCTCAATGTCCTTCGGGTCCCATCCAGCCAGTGCTAATTCAATCCTCCATTTAATATCTGATTCCTTGACGATATTGTAAGGAGGATACTGTGTCTCTTTGACTGCTCCTACACCATAGGAGTGCAGTCTGTAGAATAGGTCATCAAAACCTACGCTAAATCTTTGTGATGCATCAAAAATCGCATCGATATCCTTAGTGGAAAACTTTCTAATGTCCATAGCTCCTTATAAAGCGAGTTTGTATTGTGTGGTCCCCGAAGGCAACCACGATTATTTAGTGAAAAAGGTGCGGTGGGATACCGTATTTATAATTACGGGTATCTAGAAAAAAATTATTGATAAATACTCATACAGACGGTCTATTTTTACGAATGAAAAAGTTAGCCGTGCTTTTAGGAATGAGTTTGTTGACGGCACCAGCACATGCCGACATTACGCATAGACTTTCCTCCAGTGTGCAGCTCACAGTCAACGCTGCAGCAACACAGGTTGAGAGAGTTGGCAACAGTTACAGTGTAACAGGTAATAACGTGGGTACAACCTACACACCTAGTGGTGGCAGTGCAGTGTCTAATGGCATCGGCGCTCTATCAATCTCATCAGGTGTGGGATCTATCCCTAGTATCGAAGCGACCCAAGCGACTGCAGGGGAAAGTTTCAGCTTCACTCAAACTTTCTTGCAAGGTGATGCCCTATCAGGTAGTGCACCAACTGCAGGCACAGTAAGTAACTACAGTAGTCAAGTTTCTACTGCGGCGGGGTCAGCAGGAGACCTTGCAGGTACTATTGACCAGAGTGGCACTATGGCAATCACGGCTGGCGGAGCAGGTACCAGTGCTGTTGGGCAGTTTACCAGCGAAATCTTTATCAAATAGTGGAGAATCCTCGTGAGCATCCCTTTTGGAAAGATAATCACGTTTATTGTGACAAGTGCGGCGGTAGTCTTGACTACTGCTGCAGATGTCCTGGCGGTCCCCGTGGTCCCAAATTTCCAGCAGGGCCAAATGACGAGCCACACAGAAACAACGTCTGAGGTGACTGAAATTATAAACAGTATGGATTACGGTACGGGGTATACATACAGTGTGTCAGGCCATGGGGTTAAACCCTCTGGAAGTAACATGCTACCTAGCGCGGTGGAGGAGCACAGTGTGACTGCACCAGCAACAACAACTAATAGTAATGGAATTAACTCGACATGGACAGGTTTGAATTTGTCAGGGACAAGTCGTCCCGCATGGAGTCAAGTAACACCAGGTGGAAACTTCAGTTTCACAGAGCATTATTCGGGACCAGGTCTACAGAATCACACGGTCATCGAAAGAACAACAAAAATTCAAAGCGTAACAGATACCACAAGTATCTTTACCCAATAATCGCACTAGCATTTGCAGCACCAGTTAACGCTGAGACTGTAGGTGGTGTGTCTGCGACAGCAAACCCAGTCGCGAATAGTTCTGGCTCGGTGACCAACCAGGCAATTCAGGTTTTACAAGGTCCATACATCACCAACACATATGGTGATGGCATTTCCTGTCAAGGACCTACCATGAATTTTACACCCTATGTCACTAGGTCAACTTCATGGATGTTTCCATACGAGTCTCACTATAACGATCCAGTGTACAACATGCTGGACTTAGAAGGTGCCTTTGATGATAGTGGTAACCCAATTCCAGACGGGATTCCAGACAAACCTGGTGAGATTTTATATCACAGACAGATAAGGACTGGACAGAAAGATAACTACAACTGGAATGCAGGTTTCTCTGCAACTATTTCTTGGCCACTAGATGGTAAAGCACAGGAGTTGTGTAAAGAAGCAGCACGACATCATAATGAATTGCGTACGCAAATGACTGCTAATCGTAGATTAGAGTTTGAGCTTACAAGATTAACCAAATGTGGTGAGCTTGCTCAGAAGGGTATCTTTTTCAAACCTGGCACACAGTATGCTGTGCTATGTGCAGACGTGGGTGTAAGAGCACCTATTGTGCAGGGTATCCCACATACTCATTCTATTTCTTCCCCATCCTCAAAGCCTTAAGTGCTTCATATCTTTGACGTTGCTCTGCTCTACGCTCTCTAGTAGAGATGATGGGTGGTTGTTTACCTCTCATCGTAGCAATCTTCTTCATAACTTTCTTAACTGTTGGTTTGATTACTTTCAACAACAGGTCAGCCAAAGGTTTCGCTAACAGTGCAGAGGTAGTAGCAACAACAGCAATGGATGCAGTGGCAGTAACAGCACCAGCAGTGGGTATATTACCTACAACTTGGTCAGGCACAGACAATTTAACTTTAATGGGGACACATTCAATCTTGTCCCCATTTTTTATGAGTCTGTATTCGACAATTTTCTGGTCTCCTTGAATAGACCCAACAGGTTCCTTCGCTTCTTGGATTTCAGTAGGACATTCCTGCTCCTTTGCAGCGGGAGTCGGCACCTTAGGAACTTCAGGTGAAGGAGGGGGCGGCGTCGCGTCTGGAGGTGGATTATACGGGGGAACTGGCTCTTCATACTGGTATTCTATTTTATTTTTATCATAGTCTATTGGATTGAAGTTAGGCATACCAGCATCACAGAATACCTTGACACCTTTAGGGTCTTCAATCTTCAGGTCTTCTGTATTTCCTTCGTGTGCTTCTACACAACCAGGCAGATTAATAATAGGCACACCTATCTGCTGTGTAACAGGTGGTGCTGCAGGGATAACAGTGGGAGCATTTTTCAACCACTCAGGTGTGTATACTCTAGGAATCTCCGTAGTACTTACCTGGTTTATCCTTATACCATTAACGCCAATCTTGGGTATGTCCATAGGTCGCTACCAATACAACACGTCTTTGTGTCTCAGGCAATTTGTGATAATGATACCCACTAAAGATAACAATATCATCTTCAATGGGTTCGTGATACTCTGCAACGTTAGCCACTGTCTCACCACCTGCATCTGTCAGGTAAATGAGCATATTCATATGTGGGAAATCATGGTCAACGTGAGAGATAGTGTGAGATGGTGCTAAGGGTTGAGGGTCAACAGCATTAGCATTCATTCTATACACTAGGGATGCACTCAAGTTGTTGCATTCAAAGATTTGCTCCAATACATGAGAGAATAACTCTATGTGAGGAGACTTGGGGACAGAATACTTCTTAAACTCAGGTCTATCTAAAAATACATGTGAATAAAAATGGAAGTTGTCCTTCTCATTCTTATCATAAAACCATGCGAAGTCAGACCCAAGGACCAACTCCTTAAGTTGCTTGTATTCTGGTGTGAGAGGATTAGTCAACCTCTCCATGGGATAACCTTTCACATGATTCATGATAATAAATTGGTTTACTTAACAGGAATGCCGAAACCTTTAGTGCCAGGAGGTGTTGGTAAAGCAGGTCCAGTTGATGTAGGCAACTCAGGAAGTGCTTGGTCAACAGCAACAGGGAGTGCATCAGTAAGTGCTGATTGAATCGCCTTAGTAACACGAGACTTTGCTTTCTCTGTCAACTCTTCACGTTGCAGGTAAACATATCCACCTGCTGAAACGATTGTTAGTGATACTAGACCTGCGAAGATAGCAAGTCCGTCGATAATTTTACGCATAATTAGTCATCCTTTTCTTTTTTAACTTTAGGTTCGTCACTCTTTTTGGTCGTGGCAACGCCAAAAGTAGCTAGCGTTCCTGTGAAGACCGAGGCTATGAAAGTCGGATCGATATTAGTTTTTGCTAGACCTGGCACTTGCAAATAATTAATTGTCAAGATAGCTGCGGACCACCCAAGGATAGTCAGACGCACAAGTGTAGCAACACCTTCATCTAGTAAGTCGAATTTCTTAGCAGGTTTCTCCTGTGGAGTTTGTGCCATCGTACTTAGTGTGGGTACTTTATTTAGGTTTCTTGTACCGCCACTTTCTTCTTGCCGATGTTGTATTTAGACTCCAGAGTCCACTCACCTTTATCCTTAAAGGATAGGACTTTGATTTGATTGAGGGGAGCAAGGTCCTCTGCTTCTTCTGCTCTCGTAATATCTACCAATCCCCAGTCACTGAGGAGTTTTGCAATACGATTCCTACGCTGCACATCATTAGAAGTGATGTTTGTAGGTTTGCCATCGAGTGCAAACAATTCTTTGAAGTGCACAATATAATACTTACCACGTTTATGTAGAATGTGGCAAGATTGATAAAGTTTCCTCTCTTTTCGGGATGCAACACCAACTCGGGTGAGGGTCTCTCGGACTTTCAGGAAATCATCTGGCTCCCTGAGTGTCACCTCTAGCATCATATCCTGAGACCAATTGATCTCTTCACTCATCTTTTCCCTCCACGGTCCATCTTGCTTTTAATTACCTCAAGTTGCTCCTTAGTTAGGATACGCATTGCTGCGGTCGCATTCTCAGTGTTATAGCCATAGTATTGTTTTACAAGGGCGAGGTCACTGTCTTTCGACTTTTTATCCCAAGGAGAAAATCTTTTGGATTTCCTAACACTATGTATAAAAAATGAGTATTGCATGTCATTTCGCAGATGACTACTAGCATTCATCTCATTAGCGTGCATGACGGTATCCATATGATGCATCAGACACTTGTTGATAACGAATGCAGGATACTTTTTCATAGCACGCTCATCCTCTGTCAGGTCACCCTGCTTCAGGTTGATGCTATTAAGATAATCCTTGAGGGGAATTTCGTAATCAGATGACATAGGATAATACTCTTTCAGATGGGATTCTTTCTTTGACAGCAAGAGCATTCACAAAGAATACTTGCGTCAGACGAGGCTCTTCAACACGTGTATGTGAGTGCCATGTTTGTGCATCATATAAAATGCACCTGTTATACACATTCTTGACAATGGTAGTTGTCTCAAACTGTGAGTTGTAATCTTCGTATGCATAGTGGAGAGATGCCTCACCCACATCATCCTTTATAGGTCTATAGAAGGACGTGCCACTACCTAAGTCAGGCCATGGGTCAAGGTATACAACACCAGCGACGACACTATCCATACCATCCTTGTGGATGAGACCTCTACCCATCGGGTCAATCTTTTGAAACTGTGTGAGCACAGTGCTGTCCACACCATTCTCAGGTTCTACTACCAGTGAGAGAAACTTAAGAGACATTTTCTTAAACATCTCATAGTTGATATCTTCAATACGCTCACTCCTAGCACCAGGAAAATGTCCTGTCTTGTTGAAGTCTAGACTGAGTGCATAGTCTCTAATCTCATCAGGATTCTCGTAGAAATTATCCCAAACAACTAGAGGAAACTTCATTGGATGATTGCCTCAAGTGGTGTAGGAGGATTCATCTCGTAGTTGGCAACCAACAACTCAGTCTTACGACGATTGTCAGCACGATGCTTCATGCCATAGGTAATACGAAACTCTTCCTGATGGAAACCTGCATACTGCTCTTTAAGATAGTCATCATTGTTATAAGTAACCATCCACTGATGCTTACAATACTTACAATGCTCAATAAAATCTCTGTGGTCAAACCCTTTATGCAATGATGCATCAGTCCCATACAGATAACTGTTAATCATATATGGGGGGTCGAGGAAAACAAATGCACCTTCATCATCATCCATAACCTCAGAGTAATCTAGGTTAGTAATGTGCCAGTGCTGAATCATCTCAGAGATAATCTTAAGATACTTAGCACCACGTGTTGTAAAGTTTTGTCTGGATGCACTCGCAGAGAAGGATGAGTTTTCAGTCAACCCAGAGTAAGAACACTTATTAAGAATCCAAAATAAAACAGCTTGGCGAAAAGGATCTGCCGTGGAAATCTCTGCCTTAGATGCAATGAATAACTCTTTTGCTTTTTCTTCCGACGAGTGGTCCTCCTTAATCCCAACGAGGATGTCAGACAGTTCGTCACCATTGTCGCGAAGGGCGACCCAGAAATTGTAGAGATACTCATACTTATCGTTTACCCAAACGGGGATATCAGGATGAAGGTGTGTGAATAGTAGTGCAACACTACCACCACCTAGGAATGGCTCACGAAACTCCTTAATATCTTTAGGAAACTTCGCCAATAGTTTCTTTGCTACCCGTGACTTACCGCCAGGATAACGAAGAGGTGTTTTCAAGAATTTCATAATGTAATGTCGAGTTGTGGAATGTCCCATGGTCCTACATTCACCTTACCAGTAGGGAATGCATTGAAAGAGATGGTCCATCTGTCATAGTTTTCAACCTGTCTACCTGAGTAGTGCTTCAACCATGCAGGAAACAGAATCAGTTTACCTGGTTCTGCGTCTACTTTTTCATTGATGCCCCACTCAGACTCCATCTTATCATGATACCACACATCTAGGGTATCTGTCACCCTTGGTGTGCAAGGGTCATCAAAAAAGGTCGGAGCACCGTCAGTCAGGTAATAGACAGCACTCAAATATGACATGGGATGTCGGTGTAGAGGGTGTCCAAACCCACTACCAGCAGGAGCATGGTTACTCCATGCCAAAGTGATTTCTAAATTGTCACAATACAGTTTATACGTTGTGCGATACTCTTGCAAGCATTGCTCAAACCACCCAAACAGTTGGTCTACCTCAGGACACACATCATCTTTGATGGTGTGAATGTCTGGACGTGATGTAATCACACCCTCAGGTAGATTAGACTGCATAGCAGGATAAGTCTTAAGAAACTCAATGACCTTATCCGTATTGTGTGTCACATCACAATGATATTCCCGCAACACAACAGGAAATAGATGGACTTCTTTTCCTTGACTAGCCTGCATACTTACTCAACCGCAACGGACCTAATTCTTTCCACCCATGTGCTGTCATCTTTGCCATAGGTTGATGTGCTCTACCCCCAGAGTTGATATCACCATGTGGGAGAGTGTTAAATGCGATGGTATATCTATCAATAGGGTCGTGATTTGCCACACTACAGTGGACCATATATGAAGGAAATATAAAGCAGCCACCTTTACCAGGATGGATGAATAATCTGCTGTCTTCCATCGGTCCACCATCCAAATGGACTTGACCCCACTCACGTTGTGCAAGGGGGTCTAAAAACACCGTTGGAGGACCCTCTGTGAGGTAGAATATACCGCTTAAATAGGACATTGGATGCCTATGTGGGTCGTGGTGGTCACCTGTAGATGCATCACTACGGTTTGCCCATGCCTTATTTACAACAACACGGTCAGCATCCCACCCATTATCAGCGTGTAGTGTGTCAATACAGTGTTGAAACCACTCAAACATGTTAACGAAGTCAGGGTTAGTCTGAATATCGTTGGTGGTGCCCACACCTTCAGGCTCATTCCACCTATGAAACTCTAATTTCTTAGTTTTCTCAAGGACATCATCGACTAACTCATCAGGTGCCTTAAACTTAAAGCATCTAATAGGAAATAATCTTTCAGTAGTATACTTTTGTCTCATGATATGTCTATGTTTGCTATGCCTCCATTGATAGGACCATATGGTAACGCATTAAAGCTTACAGTATATCTATCATCTTCAGCAGGTATAGTGCAGTGCCAAAACCAACTAGGAAAGATGATAAGTTTGTTAGGTACAGCATGAATCACCTCTTGAATAGGTGCATTCTGGGTGATACCTTCCATTGTAATCTTAGGTAGAGTGAATAACTCTAGCGACCCTTGCGACCTGTCATGTATCGGGTCAAAAAAGAGAGTCGGAGTGCCTTCAGTAGCATAAAAGTTACCGCTCCAATACGAGTTAGCATGGCGGTGAGGCTCTTGGGCAGCGCCACGCTCATACTTATTTGCCCACATGGAGGTGATTTTGTATCCTTTGCAGTCATGGTTGTAATGTTGGTATACTTGCCTTAAACAAGCATAAAAGTTTATCGCCAACTCATCGAATCGGTGATGTTTGTGGAGATTTAACTCACTATTCTGCACACCTGTGCCACCCCTGTAAATGAGGTCTAGTTTATCAATCTCTCTAACAACATCCATGTCAAGTTTGAGGTCAAACTCAAATACATTGACTGGATATAACTTATTTACCTTCATTGCAGACGTGAGTTAATCAATTTGGCATAATCACTATTCAATTCTATGCCTCTATAGTATCTATCATTTCTTTTGGCAACTACAGCAGTAGTGCCACTACCCATGAAGGGGTCAAGGATAATATCACCCTCTTCACTGCCTGCTAGGACACAACTCTCAATCAATTCCTCTGGATACACAGCAAAGTGTGCTCCTTTATAAGGTTTAGTCTTGATATTCCATACAGATTTCTTCCTCTTCATTGACTTACCATCTTTTGTAGGTTCTTTGATAGAATCTACATCAAAATAATAATTCTGCTTCTTACTTAGCAAGAAAATATACTCATGTGACTTCGTGCACCTATCTTTCATGCTCTCAGGCATAGGATTAGGTTTACTCCAGATAATATCTTGCCTAAGATACCACCCATCAGCACGTAATGCAAACGCAAGCATCCAAGGGATGCCAATCAGGTCTTTTTCCTTCAGTCCTTCTAGTTTATTGCCACGTCTAGCACATTCTTGAGGTTGGTCGCGTAGAGTTTTGGAAACTGACTGCTTTACAACTGCTTGTCCTTTACCTGGTCTGTAATTGTAGTAACTATCTCCAATGTTTACCCACAATGTGCCGTCATCAGTGAGACAATCTCTCACTTTTCTAAAAATTTCTACAAGATTCTTGATGTATTCTTCTGGTGTCTGCTCTACTCCTACCTGACCTTCTTGGTCACCATAATTCCTCATGCCATAGTAAGGAGGAGAGGTCACACACATACGACACTTCAAATCAACCTCAGCATACACATTAAGTGCATACTTTGCATCGCCAAAAAGAGTTACATCTCTCATAGTATCAGTCATCATGGTCGTCAAATGGGTCATCAAGTCCTTCGTTTGCAAAGAATCCTCGATAGACACCATAAGCAGCAATCAACACGGTGATAACCATAATGGAAATCGGAAACGTGATGTTGGGGTCAAAGTTGTAATGGGGAATCATCATTTGAATTCACACCTCATCATAATTTCAGTCATAAATGCAACCAGATTAATCTCTTGGTCCACAACAAAGGCAGATTTGTATTGATACTCAGCAATCACTAGCACTGCCTCGGGGATAGTGTTACCTTTGAGGTAATTGTATAGATTATCATACACTTTGCGCATGATGTCAATAGGTTCGTTGTCCATATTCTGATTGACCCACTTCTTCATGGCAGTAAACTCTTTATTCTTGAGATACTGCATCAGGTTACTGATTTGAATGTCATTACTGGCACCAAGAATGCCGACATCAATCTTACCTGTAGAAGAATATCGTTGCAACTCATTAAGAGTGCGTCGAAAATCAGGGAAATACTTCTGGACAACCTCAGCAACTACCTTAGGTTCGTAATCAACATTCTCCTCCTCAAGAATCTCCTTGACTCTACCAAAGAATCCTGCAGCAAGCGCAGGTTTGTCCTGTGATGCAGTCGAGAAGTCCACCACAGAGCATCGAGAGTGCAGTGGAGAGATGATTTTGTTTTTGTAGTTGCAGGTGAAGATGAATCTACAATTCTTTTGAAACTCCTCCATGCAGGCACGTAGGAGCAGTTGCACGTCAGGGGTGGTGTTGTCTGCCTCATCGATGATAAT
>MDTC01046662.1_pt1 | contig 12514 bp, 11 predicted proteins | sample 811181 | NCBI WGS metagenome assembly MDTC01 (sample SAMN05326644, study PRJNA326480) | marine metagenome | isolation source: seawater | place: Pacific Ocean: North | collected 2011 | reverse complement strand
TCGCTCTGTTTTTCCAAGAAGCAGTTCAGTCTGGTTGATGCCATCAATCCTACGGTCGTCAGGAGTCTCGAACCCACAGAGCGTGGCAAAGGTGGGCAGGAAATCTATACTCGCAAAAATAGCATCACTGGTGCGTTTTGCCGGCACCTTCCCGGGCCATCGCACAATACAGGGGAGGCGGTAACCCGCTTCATAAGGAGACCCTTTCCCATTCCTGAGTGGACCAGCCTCTCCCCAAAAAATGGACCCCTCCGGATGCCCTTTCTTACGCTTGGTGTATTTATCCTGGTTCCACGGCCCATTATCGCTGGTGTAAATCACCAGCGTATTGCCGGAAAGATCCAGCTCATCAAGCACATCGAGAAGTCTTCCTGTCTCATGATCAAATTCCTCCACTACATCCCCATACAAGCCACCCTCAGACTTGCCCCTGAAGGCCGGTGATGCATCGATGATGGTGTGCATCATTGTATGGGCGAGATAGAGCACAAATGGCTTCCCGGGGTCTCGTTTCTCTTTGAGAAAATCGATGGACTTCTCCGTGTAGAGGCGCACCAGCCCTCCCATGTCCCGACTATTACCCACAGCCTTGTTGTTCTCGTGGAACTGAACTGATCCGTTGTCATTGGCCCCGAGAGCACCAAAGTAATAATCAAACCCCTGAGCGTTGGGCATACGGTCCACAATTGGCTTCCGGTTGGAAACATCCCATTTTCCAATACAGGCGGTCTGGTAGCCGGCCTTACGAGCCAACTCCGCCCACGTGATCTCAGAGGCAGGCATCCCCCACCCACCACTCCGGATAGGCTGCCGGCCCGTAAGAAGGGCCGATCTGGAGGGACCGCAGACAGTTTGAGAGTAAAACGAGGTGAACCGGGTTCCCTCTCTCGCTAATTGATCCAGACGAGGAGTTTTGTTATTCTTGTTCCCGTAACAGGCCAAATCCGCGTAACCCTGGTCATCGGTGAAGATAATCAGAATATTGGGCCGCTGCGGCTCCCCGACCAGAAGAGGGACAGCAAAAAGCACTGCGATAAAGAGAGATATGACGACCTTCATGGTGAGGGAGAAGCTGCAATTCAGGTGCTCGGAGCCGCCTGTAATTCGAAAACGTGGACAATAAGGCTTTTCGAGCGCGAATGGTATGAAACCATAACTCCAATGAACCTTTCGAGAAGGAAATTTCTACGAAGTCAGGGCGCACTCCTGACTCTCCCCTTCATGCCTTCGCTGGCCTCCGCCAAGTCTCTCAAAGAGCAGAAAAAGCCGGACAAGAAGATGGTCATGTTCTACGTCCCCAACGGCATCAACCGGCGCGGATTCTTCCCCGGTGAGGAGCAGGCCCAGCTCCCCGGATTTGTTGGAGGCTTCAATGCAGACAAGACCAAGCAGCAGAAGCGTATTGAAAACCAGCACGGCATCTCCCCGCTGGAATTCAGTTCTTCGATGCAGCCCCTGCGTGAGCATGTGGACGACATCACTCTCGTCACCGGAATGGAGCGGACGTTCAAGAACGGACAGGACGTCCACGCTCAGGGAGCGTCCTGCTACCTTACCAGTGTCTCGCCCGAGCAGGCCTCCGAAAAAGGATGGCGCTATCCCAACGGTCGCAGTCTCGATCAGGTCATTGGGGATCACGTCGGCAACTCCACAGTATTCAAGACTCTCGAGATCAGCTGTAACGGATTCCGAGCCCCCAAGGAGCCCATCTATTTTGATAATATCTCGTGGTATGGTCCGGATAAGATTGCGCCCTCCATTAAGGATCCCCAAAAGCTCTACGATCGACTCTTCAAAGCCGATAATTTTCAGTCTCATCTCAGTGATGTCTCCTCTCTCATGCTGGCCGACGCCAAGAGCCTTTCGAGGAAACTTGGGACCGATGATCGGGAGACCCTCGGCGAGTTTATGGAGATGATCCGTAACGTAGAAATTCGGATCGCCAAGCAGAAGGAAAGAATCGCAAAGGCGGACATCCGGGTTCCAAAGGACGAAATTCTCCCAAGGGGGGAATATATCCGCCTCCAGACCGATCTGATGCTGCTCGCTTTCCAGATGGGCATGACAAACATCAGCACCTTCATGATTGGGCCTGAGCGCTGGGATGCCACCCTTATGTATGAAGGTGTATTTGATAAACCAGTCCAGCATCACAACATGACTCACAATCAGAAGGGGGACGGATGGAAGGAAGTACAGAAGATCGACATCTTCCACCTCGAGCAATACGCCTACATGTTAAGGCGAATGAAAGAGATTCGCGAGGTAGACGGCAGCACCATGCTTGATAACTCGCTCGTCTCCTATGGAGCCGCTCTTGGCGATGGTGCAACTCATCAGTTTTATGACCTTCCGTTTATTCTCGCCGGCGGGGCGCAGGGGCAGATCAAGCAGGGCCGCTTCCTCAGGTGTAAGAGCGGCACTCTCAACTCCAACATGTGGCTTACCCTCGCCAAGCTGATGGGGGTCGAGATCAATTCCTTTGCCGACAGTTCCGGGGTCATCTCCGACCTCTGGACCTGAAGAAGATCAGGAATCTGGACATCTGAATCATGGCCACCCCATGCGCAAATATGCCTGCCAGGGCCGCCGCTCTGCTCTTTCTCGCCGCGTCGACCCTGCTATGCCCGGTCGGGTTCGCAGCCCTCACGAAATCAGACAGCAGTGCACAGTTCAACTCCCTGCTCAAACCACTCTTTGCAGAGCACTGCATCAAGTGCCACGGAGGAGAAAAGACAAAGGGGAAGGTCAATCTCAAGGAGATCTCCACATTTGACCACCTCCGGGCCAATCCAAAACTCCTTAAGGAGTTAATCGAGGCTGTCGATTCCTACGATATGCCCCCTGAGGATGAGCCAGAAATTCCAGACGCCAAACGTGAGGAGCTTGTCGCCACTTTGAAGTCCATGCTGCGCGAGGCAGCAGAAGAAAACCCGGGAGACCAACACGTCCAGATCAGGAGGCTCAACCGGTTCCAGTACAATAATGCTGTCCGTGATCTTTTCCGGCTTAATCGGGATCTCTTTGCCCTTCCGGAGAAGCTCATGACTCGCCACAGCAACTACCTCAACCCAGACGCCGGTCAGATGCCGGACAAAGTCGAAGTAGCCTGCCATTCACTTGCTCCCCCCGCCGGAATGCGAGAGGTCAAATCCTTCCCCAAGGACCTCCGGGCCGCCCATGGATATGATAACCAGGCGAACCAGCTTTCGTTGTCACCTCTCCTTCTCGACTCCTTCCTGCGCCTTAGTGTATCAATTATTGAGAGCCCAGACTTCAATGAAGAAACCGTGGGCATATGGAACGATTTCTTCCGCGCCCCCAATGACGGAGACCTGCGGGAAGAGATCCGGAAGCGGCTGCAGAACTTCCTGCTCCTTGCTTTCCGCAGCGCCATTGAGGACGACACTCTTGACCGCTATACAAACTATACTCTGGCAAAGATCGAGCAGGGACTTCCCTTCACTGAGGCAATGAAACGAGCCGCCTCCGCAACTCTCTCGTCTCCCCGGTTTCTTCTCCGATATGGATCAACTAGTGCGGGAAAGGACCTTTTCGTAGTAGCGAGCAACCTCTCCTTCTTTCTCTGGAACAGCGGACCGGATCTCGAGCTTCTTCAGTTAGCGGAGAGTGGGGAACTCGCCAATCTAGATGTATTCAAGAAGGCCTGTGACCGGATGATGTCTGATTCTAGGATAGAGCGCTTTCTCGACGCTTTCCCTTCTCAGTGGATGCAGCTCGAGAATCTTCTTGGTGCGACTCCGGACCCAAAACTGGCACGCCTTTTCAACGTCGATAAATCCAGCCCGGCCAGTGTCCAGATGATCCTAGAGCCCCTTCTGCTCTTCGATGCGATGTTCCTTGAAGACCGGCCAGTCATTGAGCTCATCGCTCCCCGGTTCTCCTATCAGAGTGAGTTTCTCCAGAGCTGGTATAACTCCGACCTGAAGCCCCCGCGTATTGACGCCGAGGCAATCGTCACTCGCAATAAGTCACATGACGAGAAGCGCGCCGCCTTCAAGGCCTCAATTCAATCGAATGAAGAGGCACTCAAGGCCTTGTTAACCCCTGTCAGAACACGTCTTCTGAAAGCCCGCCGCAAAGGCGGCAAACCAGTCGACCTTGACCCTGTAGCAGCATGGGAATTTAACAATAACCTCCGGGATTCGGTGGGATCGCTACATTTGGAAGGTCACGGTAAAATCAGCTTTAACGAGGGCATGGCGGTCCTCAAAAACTCCTACCTGCAGAGCCCTCCCCTCGCCTTTGACCTGAAAGAGCGAACTCTCGAGGTCTGGGGGCTGGTACACAACATTGACCAAAACGGCGGTGGATTCATGGGGGTCCAGGGTCCGGGAGACTTTTTCGATACCATCGTGCTCGGAGAGCGGACGAAACGGCACTGGATCTCAGGCAGCAACCGCTTCGCCCGCACAAAGGACTTCCCCGGCTCTACTCCCGAGACGAAACCAGACCAGAAGATTCACCTCGCAATGGTCTATGGAACCAAGGGATCTGTGACCCTCTACAGAAATGGCAAGCCCTACGGCAAGCCCTTCAACACCAGCCTAGCGACCTTTCCCAAGGGCAAGAGCTCCATCATTTTTGGGACACGCCACCTTCCTGCAGGAGGCGGCAGATATCTCGATATCAGTCTAGCGCGAGCACGGCTTTATAACCGTGCTCTAAGCGCTGAAGAGATCGCCGGCTCCGCCGGTGGACTCTACGTCACCGAGTCGGAACTGGCCAAGGCTCTCACTGCCCCCCAGAAAGACAGACGTAGCGCTCTGGCTCGGGAAATTGAGCTGGCCCAGAGATCGCTCGATAATGTCCCAGCCAATACCGACCCAGGACGGGCACGACAGGATGCCAAGAAAATATTTGAGGATGATATTCGTAGTAAACTGCGTTCCAGATCCTTCTCCCGGCGGGAGGCTGATGACCCTCGTTATGGAGGGGTGATTACCAATGCCGCAATGCTGAGTATGACCTCAGGTCCCACCCGGACCCATCCAATTGCCCGGGGAGCCTGGGTCATCGAGGTGATTTTCAACGACCCTCCCCCACCTCCCCCAAATAATGTCCCCCCACTGAACGAGGATGCTGCGGATAAAAATCTCACGATCCGGGAGAAATTTGCCAAGCATCGTGAGAATCCGGACTGCGCCGGTTGTCACTCCCGCCTTGATCCCCTCGGGTTCGCTCTTGAGAACTATGACATTATTGGAAGGTGGAGAGACAAGTATCCCAACGGTCGAAATGTTGACGCCAGTGGCACCCTGATGAAAAAGTATCCTTTTGACGGGGCGGTTCGCTTCAAGGAGTCACTCGCAAAAGAGAACCGTCGTTTTGCTCGAGCCTTCACCGCTCATCTGATGCGCTATGCTACCTCTCGCGAGCTGAATCCGACGGACTTTCTGACCATTGAGGAGATCGTAGAAAACACCGCTGACGAAAACCATCGTTTGAGGTCTCTCATCCGCGCAGTTCTTCTTAGTGAGAGTTTTCTCCAGATCAACTGACCTGGCCATCAAGGTCTTCCAATGACGGCCCGGGTACAACTGCGGTTTCATCGCCTTCGAAAATCATCCAGCGGGAGAGGTCTATTCGCCTCGCCATGATCCGGTTGTGGTGGTATCTGCGTGACCAAGGTGAATGACCGCAGTGACTGCTTCCGGAAAAGTGAAAACGAGCACGGGGAGAACGCTACCTACTCCCGCTTCGCATTTTCCCAGGGTGAGCTCGTCTACGTCGTGTCCGGGGAACCCTCTGCAATTCGAAGCCGGGAGAGTATCGAGATCGCACCCCAGCAGCACGTAGTCGATGAATACGCCGTGTGTCTTAATCACTCTTTCAGCCCCAATCTCTACCTCCAAGGGCGCCAGTTTTTTGCACTGCGGGAAATCAAAGCGGGAGAGGAGCTGACCTTCAATTACCTCGCTACTGAAACCGAAATAGCATCCCCCTTCACCTGTTATGCCACTGGTAAGAGCGTCAATTCGGAAGCTCGCCAGATCTCAGCGGAATCACCGGACAGGGCCTAGGGAAGGAGAGAGAGCGAATCCATCCCCTTATTCAGCGATCCTCCCCTCAGAATGCGGGCCCTGAGCCCACCCTGACCCTTGAGAAATTCATGCACTCCGTCAGCAGCAGCCTCGTTCATCCAGTAACAGGGAGCCGCCTCCTCTGCCCCCTCGAACTCCAGGCTCCCGATAGTGAAACGCTTTCCGATGAGCTCTGACAGGGGCACTCCCCTCACCAGGACATTCCTTCGGAAGACCGAGGCAGGAAGGTCTGGTAGCCCGAACGCGTTTTTCACGTCATCGTAGACGCCGTAGTCAAAAAACGTGATCTGCCCCTTGAAGTTCTCCTTGTGATCAAAATATCGGTCTCCTCGGATTCCCCGTCCCGCCACACATTCGATAAGATCAGGATCCTCTATCTGGTAATCGAGGGAGCCTTTTCCATGCCGCCCCTTATAGCTATGCCCACCTGACACAAATAAATGAATGATATTAATTTCCCAATCCATAACCCTTATCCTCCGATGTAGCTCATTTCTACCTTCTGGTTTTTTTCTGCCCCCCGGCGCTCTGAGTAACGGTCACTTCGGTCAGCCCAAACCCCCTGAATGGCAAGGAGCAGAGATTTCTCTCTGCCTGCTCTCATCAGCTCCCTGACATCAAAACCGCTCTCTGCAAAGAGACAGGTATACAGCTTACCCTCCGCAGACAGACGCAGCCGATTGCAATCACCGCAGAATGGTTCAGTCACCGAGGAAATAAATCCAACCTCTCCCCTCGTCTTACCAATCTGGTGACGACGCGCGACCTCTCCTGGATGAGCTGGCTCTAATTTTCTCAGGGGGAACTCTGCCGCAATCATTTCGAAAACCTCCGCGCTGGGCACCACCTGCTCCATCCGCCACCCGTTGGTCTCTCCTACATCCATGTATTCAATGAACCGAACTGGTATATCACGCTCGCTACCCCAGCGAACAAGCGGCAGGATCTCACTCTCATTGATTCCTCGTTGCACGACCGTATTGATTTTGACTCCCAAACCTTCAGAACGCGCCCGTTCGATTCCATTCAGAACTCTTTCCACCTTTGCCCCTACTCCATTCATCTGTCCGAAAACTTTTTTGTCCAGAGCATCCAGACTTACTGTGACCCGGTGCAACCCAGCACGCCGCAATTTCGCCGCGTGGCTTTCCAGGAGCACCCCGTTGGTCGTCATCGCAAGATCCTCTACGCCTTCGAGGTTCGACAGCATTCTTACTAACTCCTCAAGCCCCTGCCGCAGGAGAGGTTCTCCTCCGGTCAAACGAAATTTGCGCACTCCAAGGCCGGCAACGAGGGCTGCTAGATGCTCAATCTCCTCATAGGTGAGAAGATCTTTCCGCTGCAGAAAGCGGTAGCCCGGGCCAAAAACCTCCGCCGGCATGCAGTAACGGCAGCGGAAATTGCACCGATCGGTGACGGAGATGCGAAGATCCCGAAGCGGTCGATCATACTGATCCAGTGGCATCGCCCCCAGCCAAGCGTAGCAACGCTATCCCGCAACTAAATACTTGGGTATTCATCCATTCACTGTGAACTGGCGGCACCTCATGAATTCTCTCATCACTCCCCGGGCTGCGGAAGAAATCACACTGTCTACCATCCCAGAACTCGCAGAAGAAGATGTCCCTCCTGAGCAGGCTAGGGGAAGAATCCTTGCGCGCCCTCTTGTCGCTGACAGGCCCCTTCCCCCCTACGACCGGGTGATGATGGATGGCATATGCTGTAAAAAACGTGACCTTGAGGAGCACACGACTCTCGCAATCGCAGGCGACCATCCGGCTGGAGCTCCAACGCCGCAGGAAACTCCACGAGGGCACTGCTGGGAAGTGATGACGGGAGCCTGTCTACCACCCGATTGTGATACCGTAATACCCTACGAACAGATCTCACGCCAAGATGATCACTTCGCCATCGAGGCCGGTTCAGCCGTAGCGGGACGCTTCATTCACCGTCGAGCCAGCGATTACGAAGCTGGTGAAATTCTGGTTCCACCAAACACCATCATTGATTCTCGGGTTGCAGCAGTCGCAGCCACGATTGGTGCTACCACCCTGCGAGTTCTGCAACGACCCCGCGTCTCTCTCTTCACCACAGGTGACGAGGTGGTCGACCCCGCTTCAACCCCTGCAGACCACGAAATCCGTCAATCCAATGCTGCAGCCCTCCACGCTGCACTTTCCGCAGCCGGTGCCGAGTTAGCCCATTACCAGCACCTGCCCGACGATCCCGAGGCTACCCTCACTGCGGTGAAGAAACACAGAAATTGTGATCTCCTCATCCTTTGCGGCGGAATCTCCAAGGGTAAATACGACTTCGTCCGACCAGTCATGGAGAAAATTTTCGGGCCTCCATCCTTCCACGGGGTTGCCCAGCGTCCCGGCAAGCCTATGGCCTTCTGGAGAGGAACTCCCTCCATTTTCGCCCTCCCGGGTAATCCGATGTCTGTTCAGATTACCTTCCATCGCTACGTCCTCCCGTTTCTCAAAGCTGCTCAAAGACAAAGATACTCATCACAGATAGTGTCTCTTTCTTCTAACTTCTCCTTCGAGGCAGCCTTTGCTTACAGCCTCCCAGTCAAAACAAGTCAGGAAGGAGCCTGCACAATTGCCGAACCTCTCCCCCTCGCAAATTCCGGGGACTTTGCTTCCGCGATTGAGTCGGATGGATTTATCGAGCTCCCTGCTGAAAAAGGTTCTTTTCCGAAAGGCACCCTCGCTCCCTACTGGTCGTGGCTCTGACAGATAGTAAATCCTCTCGTTTTTTTTTCCCATTGTCCTAGCGTCCTGCCGTGAGCGATCACTCCCATCTGGATGAGGCAGGCCACCCCAGGATGGTTGATGTTGGCCCCAAGGCTGTTACCAAGCGCTATGCCCGAGCCGGCTGCATCATCGTTCTCGGCCCCGAACTGCTGTGCCAGCTCAAGGAAAAGGGTTTCCAGAACAAAAAGGGCTCCATTCTCACTACTGCGATTCTGGCAGGCATCATGGCGGCCAAGCAGACCTCCTCTCTCATCCCACTCTGTCACCCTCTGCCCCTCGACAAGTGCAATGTGAAAATTGAACCCGAGGGCGATCATTCCCTCAAGGTGGAGTGTGAATGTTCAACCAGCAGCCGGACCGGTGTCGAAATGGAAGCCCTCACAGGAGCCTCCGTCGCCGCGCTCACCGTTTACGACATGTGCAAGGCGGTAAACCCTGCGATCGAAATCACCACTCTTCGCCTTGAGGAAAAGCGAGGCGGCAAGAGCGATTTTTTTCCTACTCAGGCTTCGTGAAAAATCCCCCTCATGGTCTCCTCCTTGCAGGAGGGAAAAGCACCCGCATGGGCCGTGACAAGGCCGACCTGATGGTCGTTGACGGTCTCTCCATGCGCGACAGAGGAATGGAACTGCTCGGAGGAGTTACCGCAAAGTCCTTTCTGGCCATCGCGGGAGATGACGACCGGCATTATCATCACCCGACCATTCAGGACCTGCGAGAGAATGCCGGCCCGATGGCTGGACTGGAATCCGCTTTCCGTCATTCGCCCGAGGCGGCCTGGCTTGTCACTGCCTGTGACCTTCCTTTTCTCACCGCATCCACCTTGGAATACCTGGTGGAGTCGAGGGATCCGACTAGCGATGCGACCTGCTTTACCAGCCGCTTCGACGGCAACCCCGAACCCCTTTGCACGATTTACGAGCCCTCCTCTCATTCCTCTTTGGAAAGAATGCTCTCCGAGGGAGTCCGGTGTGCCCGACGATTCCTTTTCAGCCTGACCCGGAAGGAAATCGAACTACCCGAGCTATCTGCTCTGGACAATTGTAACCGCCCTGAGGATCTCGAAGAAGCACGCCTGAGCCTTAATCACGGACGATCTCCTAAAAACGTTCTGGTTGAATACTGCGGCGTCCTGAGGGAAGACGCCGGCTGCGATTCCGAAGAGTTCCAGACCCAGTCAGTCACAGCCGCAGGTCTGTGGGAAGAACTGCGTATGTCCCGTAGGCTTTCCCTGGAAATCGATTCCGTGAAAGTCGCTATCAATGATGAATTCAGGTCCTGGGATCAGCCTCTTGCTGAGGAGGATAAAGTCACCATTTTCCCTCCCTTTGCGGGAGGCTAGATCCATGTTCTGCCTTACCTCAGAACCGATAGACCCAACCACTCTGCGGGATGCGGCGAACAACCCTCATGCCGGCGCGGTATCAATCTTCGAAGGACTGGTCCGGAATCACCATCAGGGTCGAAAAGTGCTCCGATTGGAGTACGAAGCTCATGGCCCGGTGGCAGAGAAGGAGGGGCGGATCATCCTGCGGGAGGCGATCGAGAAATTCGATCTAGATTACGCGGGAGCAATACACCGCACCGGATCTCTCGAGATTGGCGAATGTGCTGTCATGGTAGTAGTTTCTGCTCCACATCGCAGAGAGACATTTGATGCCTGCCGCTTTGTCATCGATGAAGTCAAACGGCGTCTCCCTATTTGGAAGAAGGAATTTTACACGGATGGATCCAGCGAGTGGGTGGGATGTGAAGGCTGCAGGGGGAAGCAGCACTGACCTTGCAGTCTCACCACGATCAACTAGGTTGAGACGGTGCGCCGGCTCTATTTAATCCTCACCCTCTGCCTATCCGCACAGGGTTCAGCTCTTTCCGCACCAGTGCCGGATCTCGAGGTTCTATTTCTCGATGCCTCCATGTGGGATAAGCCAGTCGGAGAGGTACTCAGCGACCGCAAACCCCTTGGATTTCACTGGCTTTCAAAGGAGCGTAACGATGCACGAAGCACCCGGCGTGGCCTGAGGCTTTGGAATCTGCCGGTCGGTGAGACAATTCTAAGAAGCCGGGAGAGCAAACTGCACTCCTTCGATATCTCTATCTATAATCGGGGCGATAATGGGGAAATGGAGGAGGAGAGCTTCAAGGACCTGACCGAGAAATGGCACGGGCTACTCGTGGAGAAGACCAGCCTGGAGGGAGAAAAAATGAGCCGGGCCCAGAAAGGTAGTGTTGTCTCGGCGGATCGCTGGGTTTGGAAATGTCCAGGGGCTTTTCTTGTTCTCACCTCCAGTAAATCCAGAGCCTCCAGAGGTTACACCCCTGAATTTCTGAAGCTCAGTCTTGTCTCCGTGAAATACGGCAAGGAAATCTATGAACAAAGATCTGGCCTCACCAAAAGCATGGCGAGAAGAAGGGACCTTATCGCCAATCGGGTAAGCTCATCCAACGGCGATGTTTATGTGCAGGGTGTTCCCATGGTGGACCAGGGCCGCAAGGGATACTGCGCGGTGGCCAGTGCAGAACGCGTCTTCCGATATTACGGACTGCCAGTGGATCAGCATGCCATGGCCCAGATTGCCGAGAGTAGTGCCCAGGGAGGAACGAACCCGGCCAACATGATTGCGGCCCTTAAGAAGGTCGCTGGCCGGACAAAAACCCGGCTCCTTGTCCATTATGAACTCGAGGACCGTAAGATCAGATCCGAGATGAAGGCCTACAACCGGTTGATCAGGAAAAACAAGGAGGGAAAAGAATTTCGCGAAGGCGCTACAATTCCTTACCAGTATTTCCTTTCAAATTGCCACGGGCCGACCCTGCGTGAGGTCCGCGCCAAGGGTACCACCTTCGATCGCTTTCGGAAACAGATCAGGGACAACATAGAAACAGGAACACCTCTTCTTTGGGCCCTGCAGGTTGGCGTGTTCCCAGAGCGGGGAATTCCCCAGCAGGGTGGAGGGCACATGAGGTTGGTTATTGGATACAACTCGAAAACCGATGAGCTCATTTATACCGACTCATGGGGACCGGGTCATGAATTCAAGCGTATGAGCGCGGCCAATGCTTACACCGCCACAATGCACCTCATTACTCTTAAGCCCTCTCAGTAGAGGTGGACAAAAAGGCTCCGGAACCGGAAAGAAGTGCACTTGGTTGTCTCTTCTCTGGCACTTGGACGCTGCTTTCTCTTCCGCTCTGGATCGGTGCTATTGCACTCCTTGCGGTCTCCACGATGTGGACCTCCAGGCTTTTCGGCATTGCACTAATTTGTCTTCTCCCGATACCCCTGAATCTCCTGCACTGGCGAAAAACCAGCCGGAAAATCATTACGGCCTTCCTCCTTATCGCTGGTTCATCTGCGCTCCTTCTCTGCAATCAGCAGGCACAGAAAGCGCCCGGTAAACAAGGCGACTCTGCCCGCCTTGTTTACCATAAGAATTCCTCTGCCCCCTTTCGAGTATCGAACCTTGTTGCAGAAGTTGATCAGCTCGCCCTGCGCTCTTACTTAATGGCTATCACCAATCCAGATCTGAGCTGGCAACGTGCCTCCGAGCTTCGCGAGGTAACAAAAGATCTCTACCGAGACCTCTCACGCGATCCCTTCTCTCCCTTCCCTGCTGGGACCTAGTTACAGGGACATGCTTGGGTTCGAGTCCACTGCTGGAGCCCTGTTTAGTTATATCCCCAGTACAT
>MDTC01269578.1_pt1 | contig 12515 bp, 13 predicted proteins | sample 811181 | NCBI WGS metagenome assembly MDTC01 (sample SAMN05326644, study PRJNA326480) | marine metagenome | isolation source: seawater | place: Pacific Ocean: North | collected 2011 | reverse complement strand
TATACAGTAATTTTAGGATATTTAACTGATAGTTTATTAAAAAGATATATAAAACCAGATGCAGTATATTTTTTATTACATGTTTTATTAAATACATATATAGTTCTCTTAACTTATAATAATTTTATAACTTTTATATTAAATCCATTTGTATCATTTGAAGAATATGATTATAATAGTATTAAAAGTTCCAGTATAGTAATCGGATTTCATATATATCATTATATCGCAGAAGTTCTTGATTTTGAAACTAAAATACATCATATTGTAACAGTATTTTTAACAGGTATTGCTTCAATATTAGTACCTACAGGTATAGTAGTAGGAGCTATAAATTTTATAATGTGTGGATTACCAGGTGGCATTGATTATATATTACTTGTACTTTTAAAGTATAATATTATTAATAAGCTAACTGAAAAAAATATTAATCGATGGCTTAATTTACTTATACGCATGCCTGGAATGATGTTATGTACTTGGTATGTATTTCTTAATATTTATCATTATAAAATAAATTTATATACCTATATATACACTGTTATTGGGTGTGTTTTAATGTTAATAAATTCAATTTATTATTGTAATAAAACATTAGGAAACTATCATATTAGATATTATGAATATGAAACATATAAGAAGGATAAAATAAAGCAAAAAATATTAAATTTTAGAAAGAAAGGTGTGTTATAGATTATTTAAATTTAGTGCGTGCAAAAAATAATAAGTATAAATATAATGACGGTTCACATTAAAGTTTATTTATTCAAAGAAACTTATAGTATTTTTAATAAGGATCCTACAGTTATAGACAACATTTGTAAAGAAAATAAAGTAAAAATAAAATTTATTAGTAAACCTCTTAATAGTTATTTTACGATTGAAGGTAAATATGAGTCTGTACATAAATCACGTATTATTCTACAAGATATTGAAAAAGAATATTACAAGGAATTATACAATAAAAATGTAAAAAAATAGTTATTATTATTTCCAATAAATTTGATCAGTTTAAATTTGTTTTTATAAAATTATTATAAATGGATCTTTGTAATTCTAAATGGAAAAATAGTATGCTTAGGAATAGAGTTAAAAACATAGATAGCTTAAAACAAAAAAAAAGAATCTATAAAGACGGAATTTTATATGTTACTATTGGTGATAGAACATTAAAATATCCTCCAAAAGCTGGTATTATGTTATTCAATTCAACATTCGATAAAATATTAATGGTTAAAAATAATTATCATCCATATCCAAAATGTCAAAAATGGGGCTATCCAAAAGGACATCTTGAGGTGGGTGAGACTATAGTATCTTGTGCTAAAAGGGAGCTTTTCGAAGAAACTGGGTTATGTATTAATATAAAAGACTATAAAACATTGAATGTAAATAACTCAAAATATTATGTATTCCATACAGATGAGTCTATAATTGAAAATGTAAATCCAATAGATACTAATGAAATTAATGATGTTCAATTTCAGAACCTATCTACAATTTTGTCACTTAATTTAAACAGGGAAGCTGCGGTTTTAATTAAAAAAGACATGGGGTATATTAAATCAATATCAAGGCCTCTTGAAATTATAAATTAAATTATAAATAATACTATTTTTTTATAGCGTATAATATAATGAAAATAGTACAAGATAAAGATTTTTTTAAAATTCTAAAAAATAAAAAATCATTAACTATAGAAATTGAAGATAGAAAAAGATTGGGTTATAATACGCATGGGATGAATAATCATGGTGAATTTTTAGATTATATGAATCCTCATGATAATTGTTTATGGGATGCTATAATTCCGGGCTATAAAAAATCTTTAAAAGGTGGGACTAAATATAAAACAGATAGTATCATTGGTATTTATTATTTGGAAAATGGCAATCATAAAATTGCTATTAAAATTAATGAAAATGGATATGATAAAAATAAAAGTAGACTTGATTTACAAAGATATATTAAAAATTATAAAAAAAATATACCAGTTAATGGTGAATGGATTGGATTAAGTAAAAATATATAATTTACATTGTTTAAATATTAAATAATTTTATTTAGTGAAATTTATATTAAAGATTTCACATATAATATTATAAATGGGAAATCAATGGAGCAGTGAAAAAAAAACGGTAAGATTATTAAGCTATAATGTTGAATGGGGGTTTTTAAATTTACCAAACGATATACATTCTGATTCTTGTGGACATCCAATTCCAAATACAGATTTAGCTCAAAAAACACATCTAGAATTAATTGCTAAAAATATTGGTTTAATAAAACCAGATATTTGTTTTTTACAAGAAATGGGTAGTTTAGATGCAGTTCAATATCTTGCGGATCAACTAAAAAAAATGTTTTGTTTATCATATTCTTGTTATTATAGCAATGGCACAGAAACTGGTAATCAAGGTGTTGGTCTTCTTATAGAAACATCTTTAAATAACGTAAGTAATGTAACTAATATTCCAAATTTCAAATTAAACCGTGCACTTGGTCTTACTATAACTAATGGTAATAATATATATAAATTAGTTGGTGTACATTTAAAATCATTGTATGACCGTAAAATAAAAAAAGATGAGGCGGAACAAACTGAACAACTACAAGCAGTTCTTGATTGGATAGGTACGCCTGAAAAAGCTATTATTTGTGGGGATTTAAATAATGTTCCAACAAGCGATCCAATAAAAAAAGTTAAAGACGCTTCTTATAGTGGAATTATTGATTCAGATAAATATATTCCTAATATTATTAATAATACTAATACCGAGTTTCATGGAAGTAATGGTAAAGAATCAGGGTCTAAAATAGATTATATATTTAAAACAGACGATATTGATCTTGTAAGTGCACACATAGTTGATATTCAAAGAGAAGCTTTACATCAAAATCCGCAATTGCGCGGTGAAACAAGTGATCATTTACCAGTACTTGGTATATTTAGTTTAGATTAATTAATATAAATTTAAAGACTTAAAAATAATAAATATTATGTATTTACTATTTTTATTAGCAATAATATTTTGTTATATATTCAATTTCATTATATTAATTGTATACTTACCCTATATTTATTATAATAAATATAATGGAAAAAGCTATGATGAAATTCATTTATTATTAAAAAACAAGCTATTCGGAATTAAAGCTTTCAGTACCCTAATTACAACAATATGTCCATATAGCAGTTCAATTTATCCAATAGTAGAGGAATTTAATAAAGTAAAAATAAAATGTTACATTGATGATAAATTATATTTAAAAAATCCATTTAACTCTATCCATGCAATAGCTATTGCAAATTTAGGAGAGTTAACGTCTGGATTATTAATGATGAATTATTTAAATTTAAATAATAAAAAAGGTATAATTACTAAAATTACAATTAAATATCATAAAAAAGCCCGGGGAAGAATAACTGCAATTTGTGATATAATGTCACTTAATAATGGAACTATAAAATGTGATTTATATAACAGTAACGGTGACTTGATTGCTGAATTTATCAGTTTGTGGAATGTAAAGAATATTTAGATCCATTCAATTTAGGTAAAAATTTGATGTTTATTATTAAAGATTATTTAAATACAATAAAATATTATAATGGATACACTTAAATTAGATAAAGACATAAATCCATGGTTAAAAGATATATCAAATACAGTAGATAAAACACATTATCTTAATAATCTATTAAATATTGGTTATACAGTTTCAACTCAATTGAATTTAAATACAAATAATCATCATACTGAAAAAATACTTGATTTACATAATAAAAATAATAAGCAATGTATGGATAATTTATCTGAATTAATTAAATCTTCTCTCGGTAATTTTTCAGAACGTTTATTACATATAGAACAAAAAACAACACATACAGCAGATACATCTAATGATAAAATGTTAGAAATGGTTGAAAAATTGACAGGGAAAATGAAAACTTCTTCAATACGCGGTGAAATAGGTGAAAATGCAATCCAAGACGAATTAGAAAAAAATTTTATTAATGATAAAATAATTAGATGTAGTTCTCAATCACACGTGGCAGATATTCAAATAATACCAGAAGATGGTGAAGAAATAATAATTGAATCAAAAAACTATACAGGAGTCGTTCCATCTAAAGAAATAGACAAGTTTAAAAAGGATATGAATACAACAAATATTAATTATGGTATACTTATATCATTTCATAGCAAAATAACTGGTAAAAAAAATTTTGAGATTGAACAATATGATGATGATAAATTTATATTGTATTTATCAAATATTGAACAAAATTTAGGATTAGTATCATTAGGCACTAATTTAATGAAACGTATTTCTAAAATAGTTACTACAAACAAAGATGTTATACCTAAGAACTTAGTTAAAAATCAAATAACATCTATACATAAATCATTAAAAAAACTACCGGGATTAATATCCGTTTTTACAAAAACAAAAACTACTTTGGTCGAAGAAGAAATAAATATAAGAAAAGCATTAGATAATATACATAGCGAGTTTTTAAAAACGGAGGTAAATCTAAAAAGTGTTATAGATGAAATACGTAAAGAGATTAACGACAAAATATCAATATTAGAAGATATTGATACTGAAGATATTTTAGATATTGAAGAACTATTAGAGAATATTGATAATAAAAAGGCGGACCAAATTAGACCTATTTTAATGCAAATATTTTTACATAATTATATTATTGAAAATATAACACACGGATTTAATATTAAACGAAATGGATCTAATAAAATATTATCTAAACTTTCAACTAAAGGTAAAATTAAATTATCAGTTCCTGATTTAAATATTGAGTTTGATTTATCTAAAAAATCGATATCTTGTATGGATACTTATTTTGAATTACTTGAAAAAATATAATAATATATTAATGATACTATTATTAAAATATTATACTAAAAAGGCCAATGTTAATACAAGTACTATTATAATTTATTTATTATTTTTAATATGTATTGCTTGTTTCAAATATTCAGTAACTCTATTTATAATTATAGTTGATATGTATTTATTTATTATATTATCTGAATTTAATTTTAAAAAAAATATAAACAAAAAAAAATCAGAAATAAAGATGGAGATAGTAGCAGAAGGATCAAGAAAAGCAGAAACGGATAATCTTGCAAATATATTAATTGATTATAACGATAAATTTATTAAATAAATATTTTAATTAAATTCTAAGAGTATATTAACATATGGGAACAACTAGTAGTACAGCAATTAATGAAAATCAAACAGGTGGTAAATATTTAGGCAGTGGGACACACGGATGTGTATTTTCACCTAATATGAAATGTAAACCGTCAGATAAATCAACTGATGATTTTGTTAGTAAATTAATATTAAAATCAAGTCAAAAAGAAGAATATGATAATATAGTGGCATTTAATTTTAATAGGCTTGATCCAAATAGTGAACTATTTGTTTATCCAAGTGAGTTATGTAATATAACTAAAGAATATATAGATAAAGATTATAAACGCTGTGATAAATTTATTGATAATTTAACAGGTAGGCCAATTTCAGTAAGTGATATTTCCAAAAAATATGCTAATATAGTTCAAGCTAATGGTGGACCAGATATGATGCAATTACAATATAATAAAACATTATTTAGACAAACAATAGGAGAATATGATAATAAAGTTATATTACATTTTTTAAATTTATTTATTGGTGTTGCTGTATTTGAAAAAAATAAATTAGCACACCGTGATATAAAACCTGCTAATGTAACTGTGCATAATGTTAAACTAATGAGATTAATTGATTTTGGATTTACTGCAAAATACGTTGATAATTTATTTAAGGAATTAAAATCAGAAGGAGGTCCGTGGGATTGGGCACACGAAAAATATATGTATTGGCCAAGAGATCTACAATTAATTATGTCAGAAGAATGTGGTGGTAAATACGATGATATTCAATATTTAATACGTGATACAGATCAAAATAAAATATTTACGGTTTTAACAGAACAAGCCAGTAGAATAAAAGAAGAGTGTTATGAATCTTATTGGATACTAAATCCTAAACAAAATAAAAATTTGTTTACCAGTTTACTTTCATTTCTTATAGATTTACATACAAAAGATTTAATTAAAACAGAAGTAGATAAAAGGGTTATTAGTCATATAATTCAGTCAAAATGGGATGTTTTTATGCTTGGTGCGACATTATCCGAATTTATATCTAAAACTAAATGGACCTCTGATTCACCTAAATTTGACGAGATGTTTATCGATCTTATTATTGATATGACCTCATTACATCCTTTAAAACGTCCTACAATTAAAGAGGCTTTAGAACGATTTATTAAAATAATATTCGATGAAGAAACGCAGACTATGGATGGTCTTAGTGATGATGGTCTTGATGAAAATATTCACGTACTATTTAAAAAAATAATGGATGAAGAACTAACTGATATATTAGATGATGGTTCAGAAAATGATACTGAATATGAAAGTGAAAGTTAATAACTGGTCATTAATAATTAATCACAATTAACCATTGTATCAGCCGGATTATAATTTATTAAATTACCATTTGAATCTAATCCGCCTATTATTTCAGGATTTTCAATATTATAACTATAAACTACTTTTTTATTATCAACTAAATATTCAGTACCATTTATTGTAATAGGTGTACATTGTATAAAACTATCAGATGAATGTTTTGTATCATCATCAATACGTCCATATTTAAGTGTACCTGAATGTTTACCACAAAAATCACAAGAGTCTTTTTTTCTCCGAGTACATTGCTCTCCATCTGCTTTTCTTGCTAAACATAATTGATTCGGAGCTAATATTTTATTTTTTTTTCGTTTTTTCTTACAAGATGTAGTTGACAACATATTGGTATCTAATTTATCAATTAAATATTCGTCATATAAATCATCATTAGATATACTATATTTTGATGATATATTATCTAATATATTTTTTAATTTTAAATTATATAAATCACGTATAGCGCTATTGATATCTTGTTCTTCAATTTGAAATCCGTTTTGCATTTATTATAATTATAATTTAATTTTTAACATTTAATCAAATTTATTCTTTAAATACAGTATTTAAAGAATATTTATTCATTATTTTAACATATTTATATCTATTTATTTTTATGATAATTACGCCGTTTACCACCTATTTGGCGTCTTTTTCTAGATGTAAGTCTTCTACCTGCTCTATGGGTTTTTTTTTGAGAAATAACTCTTATACGGTTCCGATGCTTATTTTTATTACCACCCAGTTGTGTAGACTTTTGTGTACTTTGTTGAACTGGAACTACTTTACTTTGTTGTTCTGGAACTTCTATAATTTGATCTTGAACTTGAGCTACTGTGGGTTGTTCTGTAGCTACTGTAGGGTTTTCTGTAGCTACTGTAGGGTTTTCTGTAGCTACTGTAGGGTTTTCTGTAGCTACTATAGGTTCTTCGGAAACTGGAACTTCGTCATTTTTTCTTTGCCCGAATAAACTACCTGAAATTGAACCAATATTTGCTAATTTTTCTGATTCATCATTAGCTTCTTTTTTTAACCGCTGAAGTTTTATACCATCCTTACCTGTACGTCCACGTATTCCCCGGTTTATACTTACTAAAGCCATAGGACTTTCACGACCCATAGTAGGATGATCTAATCTTTCTAAAAAGGCTATTTGTAATTTTCTAAATTTAATCCATTTAGGTCGTGGTTTATCAGTATCATTTACAAAAGATTCCATTTTTTTATTTATTTCTATTCTTGTCTGAATTCGTTCTCCTATATTTTCCTTTGTTGGTTCTTTTTTAAATATTTCATCTTTACTGGATAAAAAGTTTTCTAAATCCTGTTGTTTATCATCAAGTTTTACGAGATAAGGATATTTATCAGAATTTATATAAGATATCCAAGACATATTATCATCTGAATTTGGATCTAATTCAGGATAGAAATCTTCATCGGCCTCTAATAAAGCATTTTGTACAGCATATATATAACGCGAAGTCACCCAAATAGGTATTGGTCTTTTGAGTTTCTTTTCTTCTTCTAATAAAGAATGAAGAATTTTAAAACGTAACCACAGTGGATGATTTTCTTTTACTTCAGTAAAAACTTCTCTGCCTTCTACAACTTCATTTTCTGGTAATTCATCATAACCTGATTGTATAAGTTCCTGATTAAGTAAATTTGGACGTTCTATATCATTATTTTTATATAATTGTTCGATTCTCTGATTATAGTTTATTTGATATTGTGACAGTTTAACACTGTTAAGTTTTTCGACCATTTGTTGTAAATCTGTTTCTTTTACACCAGTCATTAGTTCAGTAATTGTTAAATTAGATGATTTATCTGATGATTTACCTGATGATTTACCTGATAATTTACCTGATTTATTTTTAATAAATTCCTTCTTACATTCTGGTCGTTTTACTACAACCCCGTCCTCATCTATGAAATCTATATATTCCATACAATCTTCTGGAATATGTTCCCAGTTATTTATTTTACCTAAATTATTAAGAGTACAGATTTTTTCACAGTAATTAGGCATTTCTAATATGGCTTGTTTTAACATATCATTATATTTCCCCCTTAATCTAAATGTTGCTTCAAAAATTTGTTTATCATTATAATCTTTTGTTTTAAGAGCATTTAGTATTTGTAATATTATAGATTGATATCCAATGAATATACTCCATTTTTCTAAATTATTTTTACTTAGTAAATATTTTAGTGTAGATTGACTTGCTTTTGTATGTACATCTATTATTTTTTTTTGTAAATTCTTCATACTATCTTGCTTTTTTTGTTCATCATTAGATGTTAAATCGACTGCCGTATTCGATATTATATCACTATGTGGCAGTTTTTGTATTTCTTCCATATATTCTTCTTGTATTTGGTTTAATGGTTCGAAATATTCATTGCCAATTTCATACCATTTTTCGTGTAGTATTGGAGATGCAAATAAATTACCCATAATTTTAATATATAACTATATATTAATTATATTAATATTAATAATATATTAATATAATTATTGTTGAGCACATTGTTGAATACCTTCCCCTCCTAAATTATCGATATCATCATATTCTTCGTGTATATTTACATTAATATCAATATCTGTTTTTTCAAGTGTATAACATTCCAAATTATCAGTTTTTTCTTCTTTTCTCTTTGGTAATAGTTTTTTTAATAATTCTTTACGTTTATTATCTAATTTTGTTGGGAATATAACTTCAAAATCAAAAATAAGATTTCCTGTAGTTAATTTATTTTTATTATAAAATCCTTTATTTCTCAATATAAATTTTGAATTTGGTTTAATAATATAGTTATATTCAACCAATATTTTTTCATTATTAGGATGTAAATAAGTCATACTTAATCCAGTTATTGCATCAGTTAATAATATTGGATGTTTTACAATTAAATCATCTCCATGTCTTGTTTCATATTTATTTGGTTTTTCTCTAAATATTAAATATAAATCGCCATTTTCTTTTGTATTTTCAGTTGCATCTGCTTTTTCTTCTAATACAACATATTCTCCTTGACGTGATCCCTTATCTATGGATATTGTAACTCTGTCTGTTTTTGAAACTATTTTTTTACCATTACAAACGGGACATTTATTTTCATCACTTATAATGTGACCCTCTCCATTACATACATTACACGGAAACTGTTGGTTCATTTGCATAGGTCCAATTTGCCTTGTTACTTGACAAATACCGGCACCATTACAATTATGACAAGTTGTCATTGACGCCCCTATCTTATACCCTTTAGCATTACAAGTTAAACATTTTACTTTATGTGAAATATTAAATGTTCTTTTAGATCCATTCATCATTTCTGAAATAGTTATAGGTATTTCAATACGTTTATCAGGACTTTTAGAATTATTATTAAACATGCCACCCATACCTCCCATACCTCCCATGCCAAAAGGCCCACCCATACCACCAAATCCACCCATACCTCCTCCAAAAAACTGTTTAAATATATCGTGTGGATTTATACCTGACCCTTGACTATCTAATCCATCTTTTCCATATGTATCGTATATTTTGCGTTTTTCAGGATCACTTAAAACACTATAAGCTTCATTAATACTTTTAAATTTAGAAGCTGCTTCATCTGTACTATTTTTATCAGGGTGCCATTTAAGAGCTAATTTCCTATATTTTTTTTTTAAATCATTTACGCTAACATCTTTCGATACACCAAGTATGTCATAATATTCACTCATTATATTAATAATAATTATCTGTTTTAAGTAATTATAATCTAATATTAAAGATATATAATGATAATATACTAATGACAGATATAATTTTTAATATATTAAAAACAGATAACTATCAAATTCCAACATTTGATAGAAACTATAAAATATTTAATGATTATTTTAATAATTCAAAATATTCCGAATATAACGTAATTTCATTATATAATATATTGTTAACTGGGTTAATATTACTTAAAAATATACCATTGCCGTATGTAAATAATTTTTCTAACGGTGTATTAATAGCATATATTTTCACTTATTATAATATTAATTCAGATATTGGTAAAGTTATGTTTATGTTTTTATCTGGAACCTATACTATAAGTAATTTATTATCATATATTGTACCTTATATCAACATTATATCATTAATAGTAAACGTTCTAAGCATATCATATATTACAATTGGATATAATGCTTTATCTAAAAAAGAATATAATTCTATTCTTAATTTAAAGGAAAAAAATGTATATTTAGCTCCCCTTCATACATTTATATACCTTGAGCAAAACTATAAAATTAATAATTTATTTACAAAATTTATAAATGTTTCCTGTAATTATATAAAAAAATTTTCAACAAGTGATATTATTAAAAAATCAATTAAAAATTCTGAATTAATAGAGATGCATAATAATAAAAATGATCCTATCCAACAAAGCAATTTATCAAAAGAAAACAGTCAAATAAACTCAATAAATAATGCAGATGAAACTTCAGTTAATGCAGATGAAACTTCAGTTAATGTAGATGAAACTTCAGTTAATGCAGATGAAACTTCAGTTGATGCAGATGAAACTTCAGTTGATGAAGATGAAACTTATGGTATTACGACTAGATCGCAAAAGAAAAATAATTAATATAATAAAAAATTTTATTATATTATTTTAACATAATTAAGTCGGCCCTTTATAAGGGTATAGCAATATGGACATTTTACTTTTTTTGTATCTCCGTCATATTCATAATCAGAAGTAGTATTAATATATGTCTTAATACAATCTTTATGAAAAGAATGTTTATTAATATTTTTAATAGAACAAGAACATATTATATCATTTGATTTATAGTTTATACCACATATAGAACAACCTTCATATTTGTTAATATTTATAATTTTTTTTATACTACGTTTTTTATATATTACATCATAAGTATATATTTTACCATTCCTTAAAAGCATATTAATATTTCAATAAGTACTGTTTAAGTAAGTTATATAAATCCTTCAAATTATTTTTATTAACCACTTCTACAGGACTATGCATATTACGCACAGGTGATCCAATATCCTGTACATATGAACTATTAAACTTAGTATAATGTTTTGAATTAGTAGCACCACTTCCATATGAAAAATTTGTTTGATATTTAATTTTCTTTTGTTTAGCTAATTCTATAAGCTCATCACCAGTTTTTACATTATTGGTTAAATGTCTTGATATAACAGGACCACCATCTATTTTAGTTAAGCCTGTAATATTTATTGGTATATTAGGCACATCAGTAGATAGAGGTGTGTCTACTACTATAATAGTATCTATATTATTTTTATTTGTTTCAGAAAAACTACCTAACCCCACCTCTTCACGTGATGAAAAATGAAACATTACATTAGATTTTAATTTAGAAATATTTTTATCAAAATATTTTAATAATTCAAGTAATACAAAAACAGAGGCCTTATTATCAAGACCTGTACTTGTTACATTGCTATTGTAAAGTTCACAATAATGTTGTTTATAAATAAGAGGATCACCAACATTAAACTTTTTTTCTATTTGTTTTTTTGTCATACCAAAATCAATATAATATCTTGGATGATTTTTAATTTCATCCTTAGTTTCTAATCTAATGTGTGGAGGCATTGTACATATAACACCAGTACATTCGTCTGCTAAATCGGTTACTATAGTTCCTAATACAACATTATGACGTAATCCAATTGATTGTGCAACTGCAAAACCATCATCAGTAAATCTTATAATTCTTAAATGTACTTGGTCTATATGAGCATCTATAAGATTAGTTGTTGATAAATTAGTATTTGATTCTATAGTACAAGAATTAACTTTAGATTTACAAATTTTAAAATTTTTCAACTTGGTTGATGTAATATAGTCTATTAATTTACTTTCATAACCAGACGGTGAAGGTATCATACATATTTTTTTTAAAAC
>MDTC01106936.1_pt1 | contig 12515 bp, 8 predicted proteins | sample 811181 | NCBI WGS metagenome assembly MDTC01 (sample SAMN05326644, study PRJNA326480) | marine metagenome | isolation source: seawater | place: Pacific Ocean: North | collected 2011 | reverse complement strand
TTTTCCAATTTATGCGATGTGCTACGTCCGGAACAATGGGGGCGGGTTGAATCATCGTCCTGCGCGTATCGTGAACAATGGTGCTCAATGTGAGAATTTCGCCGACAGCAACGATACGACCGTAGCCCAACCGGTTTGTTGTCGCATTCAATGAATCAGCGCTCATCCTGTCAACAAGACTTAAGTTGCGGTCTTTGGGTCAGTCGGTAACAATTGGAGTTGGGTGGCACCGAGCTCCAGACACACCTTTAGAATGGCGTTGAGACCACTCACAGACCCAGCTACTGGCATGCACGATTGACCCAGTCGCTTCGCCGCCACACCCCCATTGATGATGAGGCCTTAGTTGACATTCGAAATCGCGTCTGTTAACCGCCTTTTCCATGAGTCAAACACAGACGATAGCCATCACTGGCGCCAACGGTTTCATCGGTCTCGCCCTCGCGAAAGCCTGTCTTGCGCAGGGAATACCTGTGGCGGTTTTGATTCGAAAACAGAGTGAGGCAGCCGATAAATTAGCGTCGCTTGGGGCGCGGGTCATCTATGGCGACCTGGACAATCAAGACGCTTTGGCGACTTTATGTCGAGACGCCACTGTCGTTGTTCATTGTGCGGCTTTCATGGGCAAGCGAGACCCGGAATTGAGTCACCAAGTCAACGTGATCGGCACTGAGAATGTACTGAAAGCCGCTGACGCACACGCGGTCAGTCAATTTGTCTTTGTCAGCTCAATTTCTGTGTATCGTGGCACCGACACGCCCCAGCGCATTTTTGATGAATCTATCTCGCCAGCTTTGAGGGCGGACCTCAATCATTACAGTCGGACAAAGATCGAAGGCGAGCATTTGGTCGAGGCATTCTGCAAAAGTCGAGACCTCGATTACACCATCGTCAGGCCAACCAATGTCTACGGGCCAGGCTGTCGGCCTTGGGGCGACGATGTTGAAAGTCTAGTCAGCCGGTTTCATATCTGTTTTGGGCGCGTCGCATTTAACTTCATTCACATCGATGACTTAATCGATGGTTTCCTCCTGATTTTCAACTCGGACAGGAGTCGCAACGAAACATTTAACCTCTGTGCCGAGCCCCTAGAATTAAGGGCATTCCATAGGCACGTCGCCAAGCAGAAATCTGTATTCGTCTTTGATGTACCGAGACCCATCGACGCTTTGATTCGTCACGGTATTGATGGATTCGGTCGCTACAGCGGTGAAATCAGGTCGACGGGTTATACAAAAATCTTCAATTACCCACATGACAAGGCGACGCAGATTCTGGGATATCAGCCTCAACGGCTCATCGAATCCAAATGACCGACGGCACCCATCCCAGCGAACTCAGTGCACCCACGGACCGGATGAGCTTATCCGCGCAAATCAAGGCGCGTACCGGAGAGGTACGCGGCGTTGGCTCTCGAACATCAAAAAGTCCCTGTTACGAGACAGATGGGCTTGAAATCAGGGTCGATGGATTTACGGGAATCGAGCGTCTTGAGAATCATCAAGTTCGAGTTGGCGCAGGCTGCACCCTCAATGAGCTCTTGAATGTCCTGGGTCGCCATGGGCTGGCATTGCCAACAATTGGGGAATGGGACGGCCAGACCGTTGGCGGTGCAATTGCAACGGGGACACATGGGGGATCGTATAAGTATGGCTCGCTCATAAGTTCTGTCGTAGATGCGGTGCTCGTGGACGGCAATGGACGGCGAAGGACCTTCAAGCGTGGTTGGAAGAACTTCCAACACGTTCTGCCCTGTTTCGGAACCCTGGGTGTGTTCACTGAATTTGTTCTTCAATGCGAGCCGTCCTTCGAGTTGCATTTAAAGCGGCGCGTCTTTGGAATAGACACCTTTCTAGAGCGATTGTTACAGCCTGACCAGTCCACTGAATTCCGAAGCGCCATCTGGATGCCCGCCGCTGATTTTGTCTTGGATTATTCTGCATCTCGACCTGACTCACCCTTGCATGGCGTGCGCCGGAAACGGGAAGTACGCTTCAATGATACAGCCATGGTTCTTGATTGGCTGACCAAGCAGACCGCCTGGGTTAAAAGTCAGGTGTCACGGACAGACGAATTGGACTCGGTGGGTCGGGCGTATACACAGAGACTCTTCCCCGCAAGAGACTATTGTGGACCATACGATGCTATGCTTGCGCCATTAAAAGGGGATGCCGCCACCATCCTCGCAAAGAGAGCAAAGAACAAAACACCACCCGAAGGTGAATTTGCGGTCTCATACGCTGCTGCGAAGCCGTTTTTAGATGCGCTTATGACCGACATGAAAAGTCTCAATGCTTTTCCCGATAGACCCATTGGCTTGAGACCAGGCGCAGCGGAATTTGGCACCCTATCGGCTGCACAGGGTGAGCCCTGTATCTGGGTGTCCATGTTTCTCTATCCCAACAATCCGTTGATGGAGAGATTGCCAAATCGTTTGATTGAATTCTCCGCACGACCACATTGGGGGAAGTGTGTTTTCCATCGCCGAGATGAGATTGCATCTTTATATCCAGGCTGGACCGACTTTAGCGCGTTTAGGAATACGCTTGACCGGGACCGCAAGTTCGTGAACCACTTTGCACTCAGTCTTGGCCTTTGATGGATGTGAATATAAACCGCTCATCGATATACCCGGCACACGAAAGATGACGAGATAGCATGCGAATCGCGTACGTATATGACGGTTATTATCCATCGACGGGTGCCGATGCATGGCAAGTGCTCAACACTGCGACGGCCTTAAGTCGTCAGGGTGCCCATGTGACCTTGGTTTTCCCTCAGGAACCGGGCGGAGTTGAGTTGACCAAGGATGAGCTGTTAGCTCACTACGACATTCAGGGCGATATTGATGTCATACAACTTAAATCGTCCAACGTGGGTGGCCGCCACTTAAAAAAACTGGTCCATAGCTATACGGCCATGACGCTACCGGCCGTCTGCGATGCAGATGTGGTCTATTCTAGAAATTTACCTGTGATCATGGCCGCGTTGAAGGCAGGCCATAAAGTGGTCTATGACACCTACCGGCCATGGCCCGCTCAGTACCGAGCCATGCGCCTGCTTTTTAAGCGTTTGTTTGCATCGGATCGGCTCTTGGGTGGTTTTTTTCACTCACAACATGCCCTTAATGCCTATCGGGACGCGGGGATCGCATCAGAGAAATTATGTGTGGCCCATAACGGGTTTCACCCAAAGCTATTTCGGGTCGATCAGTCAGCACCTGAGGCGCGCCTCGAAATCGGTATGCCAGAGCAGACCTTCACTCTTGGGTATACAGGACGGCTGGATATCGAGAAGGGATTACTGACACTTCTCGAACTCGCTGAAGTACTGCCGTCCATCAATCTGCTTCTTGTGGGTGGTGGAAATGATGAAGCCGTTCTCGAGAAAGCACGTAATCTCAGCAACGTCTATCTCTACGATTGGCAAAAGCCAAGTGCTGTACCCACCTTCCTCAGAGCGTGTGATATCCTTATGATTCCGCCCTCTGGCACGGCGCTCAAAGCGGGGAATACAGTTCTGCCCATGAAGCTTTTTGATTACTTTGCCAGTGGGCGAGTGATCGTTGCACCCGAATCTCCTGATACCGCGGAACTACTTAAACATGATGAGAATGCCTGGTTGGTCGAGGACGTCAGTATCGATGAACTGGCCCGTCAAATTGAGGCACTCAGGTCAGATGAGGACCGCCTAACCCAGCTGACTCAGGGGGCCCTTGATCAATCCGAGCAGCTGACATGGGATTCACGCGGCTTGAAGTTGATTAACCAAATTGAAGCCTGGACGCATTAAAGAGTGGTTGATTGAAACGTCTTCAGTGGCTTCGTCCGATCCCGTGGTTAGAGTTCGACCCTGTAAGTGCCTTAAGAGGTCTGATTGCAATCTGCACAGATGCCGTAGAAAGTCAGTTCATGACGGTCCGCTTTAAAGCCGGGAGCGAGCTGACTGTCAAGACTCTCGCACGGCGCGGTCACATCCAGAACTCGTTCACAAATAGAACAATGAAAGTGATGGTGATGGTAGAGAGAGACCCGTTCGTATCGGGTCGGTTGGCCAGGAATTTTAACGTCTTTTAAGGTGCCGTTTGAAACCAGGCGGCTGACTGCCCGATAGACGGTGGCAATACCGATTCCGGCGCAGAGGTCAGAGGCTGCCTTATGGACTTCTGGAACGGTTAGTGGTCGATCTACGCAGCTAAACACGTCATCGATGGCTTTTTTTTGGAGCGTTGAGCGCGTTTGCGGCACGTCGTGTATCCTTTGTAGGGCCCCTAAAGAAGCAGCTCAGGCTCCTCTCTGGGACCCTTTGTCTCGCAGACGGACATGCGGTTCACTTGAGACGGCGCATCGCCATCAAAATAAGTCCGGCTGATGCTGAGTTTAACCGGCGCAATCGCTCCAGGCAAATGAAGCCAGATGGGGTGTATGCCTCCGACAATCCGCTGGCGGAATGAATGGACTGTATTTGAATGATGAGGGCGGTTGAGTGTCTAGGTGCATGGGCTATTTAGACATGCCTATTGAGGCGTCTCGCTGACTGGGGTCTCATTAGCTGTGTCGACCAAAGGCCATTCCATCGGCGCTTTTTCACCGCCTTTTTTCAACGCTTTATAATCGGCTTTAGAAATCAGAGGAACATTTTTGGGTCGCATGCGCTTATCCCCGAAACGTCGTTTAACTCGGGTCGGTATCCCCCGATTGTACTTGTAGTCGAATTGATAGACATCCGGATAGAAAACCAGTCCTTTTTCAGGATGAATGTCCGCCGTCATGTATTCAAAGTAGACCGGCAGGTGAGTTTTTAACTCAGCCTGACTGGGCTTCTTCTTCGCCAGGCGCGCTTTGTATTCGTCCTCATCAATATCGGCAAATCGAGCCAGGAGGTGTTTTGCAAAGTCGAGCGCCTTGTGCACGCGAATACACCCATGGCTGTATGCCCGTCGCGTATACTTGAATAGGCCTCGTTTGTTGGTGTCATGGAGATAGACCATGTTCGTTCGATAGAGCCAGAATTTAACGGCACCAAGCGGATTACGAGGCCCAGGCCCAATTCGAATATCCTTGCGTCCATCGAACTCAGCTTCAAGGATTCGAGGCGGGGGCTTCCAGGTCGGGTTCAGAATAATGGTTTCCATTCGAGTCGCCAACACGGGTGATTTATTCAGGTACCCCTGAATCCAATCGTCCCGATCATAGTCGAGCTTGGTATTGCCAATAATGACTCGATGCCGCCGAGTAATTTCTCGATTTTCCGTCAGAGTGAGTTCAAAAGAAGGGAGGTTGATGCGAACATAGGTCGGCTCTGCTTTCAGGACCAACTGCGACTCCCTGAGTCTCTGTAATGAGGCGATTAATTTACGGACTCGATTGTTCATTTTCCAGTTCAGCGCTTGGACCGCCGCGTAATCGAGGTGTTCGCGCTCTCTCAGATTATGCTGGATTTGAAATTCGCGAAGGGCCTGTTTGGTTGCATCGTCTAATTCGCCCTCCGTTGGCCCCTCGTAGAAACCTGCGTATCGCAGGCGATCTTGGAGGCGCTTGATTTGACTCTTTGTGGGCGGACGTTTCTCGCTAACACGCCGCCAGCGGCGCCATGAAACTTTGGCTGGTACCGTCCGATCCGTCATCGCTCGATATTGCTTGAGATGGTCCTTGAGTTGGTTGTATTTAGGGGTTTTGGGGATCAGGTCTCTCGTCCCAATTTCGATGTTGTCGAGTATCGCGACCAAGTATGTCAGTACCTGGTCTTTATACTTCCTCGCCAGTTGATGGGGACTGGTGACAAAATTTGCATTATCTATGCGATTAAATCGATGGATCTGTATGTACTGAATGAGGAGGTCAGTCAGCCTCAGATCCTGTTGGACCATACCGCTGATATCCGTTGGGGTAATCAAAGCCGGTTCGGGGGCTTTCTTTCGCTGACGCCACCAACGAAACCCTTTCTTCCTCCCCGCCTTGCTGAGCGCCCAGTGAAATGGGCGCGCATTGATTCCATGTTCGTTGAGGTTGAGTATAATCTTAAACAGCGCACGGGCTTTCTTATTGGGTTCAAACCCATCGTGAAAGACCATTGAATGGGCCCGGCTGGCGTAGAAGTCTTTTAGGATCGCATGATATTTAGTGCCCCAGAAGTGTTTGCGCATTTTTGATTTTACGACGGCGATATCAAATTCCGGCTGAGTCGTTTCAGCGACGGCTGGTGTACGCTCCGCACCGTCGGTTGTCGCTTTACCGACGTTTAACGGGCTTTTTTCGTGCACAGCCGTATTGTCTTTCAGATCAATCGGCGATTGCTTCGGTGTGCCTGCAGTCTTGTTTATGGCAGCTTTCGTTTGACTCGCATCGGACCCAGGGTTCCCTTGGGCAACTGAAGGCAAGACGAGGGCCAGTACCCAAAGGGCGGCATTATCCCTAATCATAAGACAACTTAACCATCATTAAATCAGTATGTATGGGCGATAATCGGATCACCCATCTGTCGCCAGTCTAGGTCACTATGGTTCAAGTTGGCAAGTTGTTGGCCCTTAAAAGTCTATGTATACCATCGGATCCGATGACTCATAGACTGAGCAGAGAGTCGTCGGAGGGGACGGCTCTCGGTCTGTAGGTAAGACTAGAACCAGTCAGTCTGCATGTCTAAGCATGTTGTTTCAATGGGCGTCAGGACCCGGGTCCATTGTTCAACGCGGGGTAACTCCCATTCATAGAAATATTGGCATGTCTGGACTTTGCCGAGTAAGAAAGAATCGTCGGGACGCGCGGCCAGTCCGGTTTTGGCAACCACCGCTTGTTCAAGCCACATCCAGCCGATCACCACATGGCCAAGGGCATTCAAATAGGGCGTGGCATTGCAGAGAAACTTTTCGATTTCTTGGTTCATCGCTGCACCCATCGCGCTCATGGTTGCCTGAGCGACCAATTGACACTTGGCATCGAGTGCCTCTGCCCATTGACCTAGACCATCGATTTCTTTGGCTGCTGCCAGTGTTTTTTGAATTTCTGCCATGAGCAGTCTGAGAGCCGCCCCCTGGCCCATGGTGACTTTACGACCCAGTAAGTCGAGCGCTTGGATACCCGTTGTCCCCTCGACGATGGCATTGAGGCGATTGTCGCGGTACAAGCGTTCAACAGGATAGTCTTTTGTATATCCGCAGCCGCCTAGAACTTGCATAGCCGCTCGGTTTGCATCGATGCAATGCTCAGAGACCCATGCTTTCGCAATCGGCGTCAGCAGGGCCAAGAGAAAATCTAGTTCCCCTGCTTTCTCGTCTTTTGCATCCAGGGCGATTTCATGCCGATCCATCAGTTGCGCACAATACAGGACCAGATGGAGGCTGCCTTCAACGTATGCTTTTTGCTGTATCAGCATACGGCGCACGTCGGCGTGTTCAATGATCATGACTTCCGGTTGTGATTGGTCCCGCTGACCCAGTTTAAAGCCTTGGGGGCGTTCTTGGGCATAGATCAGGCTGTGGCGATAGCCAGCGTATGCACATGAGACGGCGGCCATGCCAGTCCCGACTCTGGCTTCGTTCATCATGTGGAACATATGGCTCAACCCGGCGTGGGGGATGCCGACCAATCGACCCCGACACGCACCTGTTTCACCAAACGCGACGACGCCATTGACGCTGCCCCGGTAGCCCATCTTGTGATTTAAGCCGACAACTTTGACATCATTTCGCTCACCCAGGGAGCCATCTTCATTTACTTCGAATTTTGGTACGAGGAACAACGATATGCCCTTCGTCCCGACGGCTGCATCGGGTAAACGAGCGAGGACAAAGTGATAGATATTATCAGAGAGGTCGTGGTCTGCTCCGGTAATCCACATCTTGTTGCCTGTGATCTGGTACGTGCCGTCTGCCCTCGGTGTCGCTGTCGTTTTCAAATTAGCTAATGATGAACCCGCGTGTGGCTCCGACAAGCACATGGTTCCAAAGGCTACGCCAGCGACCAAATGAGGCAGATACATCTCCTTGACTGCATCATCCCCGTGATTCATCAACATATTCGCAGCCGCGATGGTCAGTCCAACATACGTCGACGTCGCAATGTTCGCGGCGTTGAAGTAGAACGTGTAGGCATTTACGATGGTACTTGGCAGTGCGAGTCCGCCCCACTTTTCTGGAAACGGGCCGGCTGAGAACCCATTCTCGATGAACGCATCCGTGGCTGCTTTTACTGCTTTAGCCACCTTGATCTCTCCATGTTCGAGGCGAGGCGGATTGCTGTCTTGGTCACACGCATGGGTCTCAAACTTGTCCTCTGCGAGTTTACGGGCCGTTTCTAAAATTGAATCAAAAACCTCTCGGTCGTGTTGGGCAAACCGTTCTGATTCGCAGAGTGCTTCGGTGCTCAACACATCATACAGAAGGAAATCGAGATCTCTTGGTCTAAAAACGTGCATCATCGCTATCGGCCCCTTATGGTTTCTGTTTTTTCAACTGACGAGCATAAGTGGCAAAGCCATTCACCTCAAGTCAAATTCAACGCCCCTTCGACCCAACGGGTGTTGGGAGATTTCCAATAGAGTACGCTCGTTTGAATTATCTTGGGAGTGGAGTGAAATGACACTTTGGTTTGTGGCCTTATCTTGACCCAAATACGGCCAGAAAATCACTGTGCTGGCTCTGGTAAGACACGCCTAGACGACCATCGGTGGTCCGCTCGTACCCCGGCGGACCCATGTGCTATCGGCCCGCGGTCAGTGGTGTCCTTTGCGTGCTTTCTTTTTGAAACGCCGATTCATTTTTCTCAGTGCTTCTTTGTACTTTTCACATGCATCGATGTCATCGAGCCGTGGGGTAAACCAGACAAAGTCGTATCGTTCAGGGGCGTAGTCCTGTGCCCCTTTTTTGGAATCTAAGACCTCGATGAGGCCGATACTAATGTGCGGGTAGTCGATATAGTTGGGCATGCCGTAATCTCTACGCACATGTCCATTTCCGGCGATGACGACGCCTTGCGATTGGCGCCGAGCGGTTTCAATTTTCTTGACCATCCATTTGTCTTTGAAGACTTGGGCTCTCACCATAGCAGTGAGGAGGGCAGGCGACGCATGGCCACAATGTCCGACTCGTATGTCGCGATGGAGTTGCGCTTGCCCAGCTGGCGATAATTGAGCCGCATATTGACCGGGCTGACCGATGGGCCGACTGGTGGGTTGACTGGTGGGTTGACTGGTGGGCTGACTGGTTGGCCGCATCATGAGTGCCCGTAGTCGAGAGCGCTTCGGATGGATGGCCCGGACTGTATGTTGGCCATTGAAAGCGGCTTCGAAAATGGGTTTGTACATCTGAAAGTCGGGCCAGCCGGACGTATGCCACTTTGACTTTTTGGCAAGCTCGTTGGCTGATGTTGATGCATCTACAGCCTCGGCCTGGGTCTCGTTTAGCATTTCGAAACCCACGACGGCTGGCCTTTTCAAGTTTTGGATGAGCCAAGCTTGGATTCGGTGGTGGTCTGGCTGGTCATGGCGTTCCCCGATGAGCACCAACTCCGACTCTTGGACCGTTGCAGTCAGTTGAGTGATGGACACGAATGTCTGAGACTTTGTCGACCAAATTTTGCCGACCAGTGGATGGTCTTTATGAAGGGAGGTCGTCCAACGATAGGCCGGCGGTCCAATGCCTGCACCAGGCTCGATGAACAGGGCCGGGCCACATCCCAATAGACTCATCCCCAATGCGATAAACAAGCACCACTTCATGGCTTTCTCTACCCTTTCTTGATGTTGTCTCCTAGACTCGCATTTTGCATCATGCGCCGAGCGGTCATTGGATAAAACAGCGCCCGTCGCGGCAAACCTGATTGCCGGCGCATTGTACGAAGTTCTGCCAGTCAAGACATTGGGTTCGCGCATCACGGCTACATTGTTCGATTTGTTGGTCATCTCGGCACCGCGTTTGTCCCACAAAGTCGCATTGGTTTTCGCATTCAAAAACGCACCCGGCTTGCCGACAGACCCGGCCGCCAAAACACGCTTGCGCATCGCCCCAGATGCGACAAAAATTATTGTCTAGCTGGCATTGCCTCTGCTGGTCGCCAACGCATTCCGTCTGACCCGCTGCAATGCACTCATGCTCGCATGGGGGCCGACTGCAGAGACCGTTCAGACACACAAAGTTACCTGGACAAGGCGTTGGGTCCTGCCATACACGGCAAGAGTTTATATCGTTAATGCATCGTCTTTGTTGGTCACCGAGGCATTCCGTAAAGCCGACCACAGGACATTCGTGATTGCAGGGGGGCGCACTGCAGCCTCCATTCAAACACGTTTGCTGCCCCGGGCATTGTAATGGGCCGACCCAGATTCGACACAGTAAGTCGTCTAAAACACATTGTCGTTGCCTGTCTCCAATGCAGTCTGTAAGGCCCACCACATCACATTCATGAGCGCAATTAGACTGCCCACATTCGCCATTCTCGCACGGTCTGTCACCAGGACAGGCCTGTATGTCAGACCAACGGGCGCAATCGGTCATTTGGATACAGACTCGATAACCATCACCAATACATTCTTGGGTGCCCACAGCGCATTCATCTTCGCAGGAACACTGTCCCTGTTGGCATTGCCGATTTGAGGGACATGGGACCGGATCTGTCCATGTCGGACAAGCCTGATCGCCGCTGACACAGTCTTGTATGAGCTCACCGGCGCATTGCGTATCACCTAAGTCACACGCCATTGCACACGGGTCGCCATTGGCTGATTGGCATTGACCGTCCAGACACATTTGACCGAGAGGGCAGAGCATAGATGTGCGCCATTCGCCTTGGCCGTCACCGTCGGCGTCTTCGCAGCGTTCGACATCAGAGTTGGTCCCGCAGCGTTGAGAGCCGATAGCACAGGCAGGAAGGCCATCTGCATCGGCCAGCAGACCACCATCGACAGCCTGACTATCTAAGTCGTTTGGGTCGATTGTCGGCAGACTGTCGGCCCCGATGAACGATGGATTGACGCTCTGATCGAGACTGATATCCCGCGCCATACTGTTTGTTGAGCTGGCATCGGTGTCTCCATCTTGACACCCCATAGACACGATGATTAAAGCGACGGATATAAGTTTAAAAAGACGCATTATGGACCCATTGATGGGAGATGGTCTCTGGACGATACCCATTTTCTCAACCCAATACTAGGGCGCTCACTATGGCACAAAGACCCCCGTTGCCACGGCCCGCTCTCCCTGGTTGTCCGAAGGGGTATTGACGACACCATCCGCCGAGCATCCGCGAATATAAAGCGTCGTTGACCCCCCGCCATCTAGATTCACTGCATCGCGTACATCGAGGGTTTCGACAAGCCAATCCGCCAGGGCCGGGGTCGATAAGCCCGCGCGGCCTGCAGACCGACCGTCTATGGTGATCAAAAGCACATCACCGTCATCAGCTTGAGCCATTACACTGCGCGGGTTGCGCGCCCAATCGATCGCTGAATAAACCTGCTCTTCGGGCTGCACCGCTGCTTGGGCAAGTCCATTTTGGGCGAGCATTGGATGCGAGCTGAGACCAAATTCAATATCGTTGGGCTGACTGTCATTCGGATACCATGCAAACTCGAGTGCATCTCGCCGCCAGCTGACCCATGGCCTCATCTCAAGAGGAGGGGTTGTTGGTGCTGACCGGCTGATGACTTGGCCGCCCACGACTAAATCTCCCACCACACTACAGTTGACCCCAAAATAGCCGCCATTTATGCCGATCAACGCGTCACCGGCGGCGTCGGAGACGCGCTGGCAACCACGGTGATGTTGGATGACCATCTCAGCCTTGCGATCGCCCGACACACGAACAACGTTCACACTTTGAGATTCGCCGTCGATCAGACCATCGTATCGACTCCACTCGACGTCATTGCTAATCTGTGACCGCCGCCACGCGTTGCGAATTGAAATGTCAAATTCCAGGGAAAAGGCGCCGTCTAGGTCGACACCGTCACCATTGGTCCAGGAATCGATGACCAGCCAATAGGTTCCGGCTTGTAAGTCATCGACGACAAGGTCTTCGTGGGAGCGTGCAAGACATCCCGTCGCCATGCCATTGTCCTGGTCTAAGTGTCGAAGTAGATGGAGGTCGACATCGACGCCATTGCCATCTCGCACGCGCGCAAAAAAATCCGCTGGCGTCTCCAAGGTGAATTGATAGATCCGTTCGGGCCCGTTCTCAGGTGTGTCCGGCGCGCAGTTATAGCGTTGAAAGCGGCGATCACCATCGCGGGTGGTGTGTTGGTCTCTAAAGGGGAAAAAAGGGCTTATGATGGGGGCGTCATAGTGACCGGGTGCCCGGTCCACCGACGCATTGGCGCAGAGATTATACCCCGTACTCTCAGCCTCGGCAGGGTCGACATCGTTCATGTCAGGTATGTCTACTGGATTCGCATCCGGGTCCTCCATTGGCCCTAGATCGAGGTCTAAGGGACCCGAATCGACCGGCGGTGGCGGGGCTGAGCTGTCGGAGAACTCCATATTTGCTGGCGGCATGGCATCTCCAATGGCCAAATCGAGTTGC
>MDTC01092022.1_pt1 | contig 12515 bp, 7 predicted proteins | sample 811181 | NCBI WGS metagenome assembly MDTC01 (sample SAMN05326644, study PRJNA326480) | marine metagenome | isolation source: seawater | place: Pacific Ocean: North | collected 2011 | reverse complement strand
CTCTCTAAAAGAAGAAACTTTTATGAACCAAGAATTTAGTGGATAATATAAAACAGGTTTATCTGTTCTCCAGCAGTGAGGATAACTATGTTCGTATTTTTCAACCTTAAAGGCTTTGTTTTCTTTTTTAAGGGCAATTGCTATTTCAACGTCAACAGACTTTTCTGGCTTAAAACCATCTTTGTAATAATCATCTTTCACAAATTTTCCACTCAGTTCACCAAGCCCGGGAATAAATTGTCCTTTTTGATTAACAAGGGGGACTAATTCATTTTTAGTATTTTTGATTAGCATGGATGGGACGTTGTTCTCTTTTGCGGCATTTGCATCATCTGAACCAAAAGTAGGAGCAATATGCACAATTCCAGTACCATCTTCTGCAGAAACAAAGTCTGCGTGAATTATTTTAAAAGCATTTTCAGGGTTTTCATGTGGCGTTACTAAATTAATAAGCTGCACATACTTTACGTTTTCAAGAAAACTACCCTCAACGGTTTCTACAATTTTATAGCCAATTTGTGTTTTCGGATCACAAAGCTTCTCAATTTTAACGTAGGGCTTTGAGAACACTTTCTCAATTAAATCACTTGCCACAACAACATAAATAATTTTCTTAGTGTATTGGTTTGTTGTTTTAATAAGCGAGTATTTAAGCTTTCTGTTAATCGCTAGGGCAGTATTTGATGGTAGAGTCCAAGGTGTTGTCGTCCACGCCAGTAAATAAACATTGCTTTTAACGGTAAAGGGGCTGTTTTTAATTAAAAATTGGGCAGTTACAGAAGTGTCTTTTACCATCTTGTAGCAACCTGGTTGATTTAGTTCGTGAGAACTAAGACCCGTTCCGGCTTTTGGTGAGAAAGGTTGTACTGTGTAACCACTGTAAATTAACCCTTTATCAAAGGCTTGTTTTAGCAGCCACCATACAGTTTCAATATATTTGTTATCATAGGTAACATATGGGTTTTCAATATCCACCCAATACCCCATTTTTAAGGTCAATTCGTTCCATACATCAGTATATTTCATCACCGCCTTTTTACAGGCTTCGTTGTATTTTTCAATAGAAATTTTTTTACCAATGTCTTCTTTTGTTATGCCTAAAGCTTTTTCAACTCCAAGTTCAACGGGTAAGCCATGTGTGTCCCAGCCCGCCTTACGGTTTACCCTATATCCTTTTAACGTTTTAAATCTGCAAAAAACATCTTTTATAGATCTTGCCATTACGTGATGTATTCCTGGCAGACCGTTTGACGAAGGCGGACCTTCATAAAAGACAAAAGGTTTGTTTTTAGGTCGTGTAGAAATACTTTTTTCAAACGTTTTCTCCTTTTCCCAAATTTTAGAAATATCGTTAGCTACACTTGCTAGATTTATGTTTTTTCTTTCAGTAAACGATTTCATGTTCTTTTAAATTTAGATCTGAGATCAACTTTTTTATGTCTGTGAAACATTTTTTTGTTTTCTTTTCCAGAACGTAGGATTTTTTGTTCTTCTTCAGGTAAAGAAGTAATTTCAATGCATTTTGGTGAGCAACAGTTTCTATTTTGAACTTTGCATGTATCACACTGTATAAATAGTAAATTACATTGAACATTTTTGCAATTTGTATGATTGTCACAGGAAACACCACACTGATGACAATGACTTATAATTTCGTTAGAAATACTTTCAGAAAGTCGATCATCGAAAACAAAATTTTTACCTTTAAATTTGTTTTCTAGATCAAGTCTTTTTACCTCATGAATGTAATTTATTATCCCGCCATAAAGCTGATTTACATTTTTAAAGCCGTTACTTTTTAGAAAGGCAGAAGCTTTTTCGCATCGTATACCGCCAGTACAGTAGAGTAGTATTTCCTCATTTTCTTTGTTTTTTAGCAAATCTTTTACTACAGGTAATTCTTCCCTGAAAGTTTCAGATTCAGGAAGAATTGCATTTTCAAAATGCCCAATTTCACTTTCGTAGTGATTCCTCATATCAACAACTATTGCACCCTCGTTGATTTTTTGATTCCATTGTTCAGAATTAAGATGTTTACCAACATTATTTATATCATAATCCTTTTTACAAAGCCCATCCGCAACAATTTGTTTTTTAACTTTTATAGTTAATTTGAAAAAGGAGTTTTTTTTGTCCTCAACAGCCACATTAAATGGAATATTCAAAAATTGAGGAATCGAATATAAACTGTTTTTAAATTTATTTAAGTTGTTTTTGGGAACAGAAATTTGGGCATTAACACCTTCTTCTGCAAGATAAATTCTTCCTAATACCCCAATTGCCTCCCATGAATGGAAAAGCTTAGTTCTTAAGTCCTTTAGATTTGTTAAAACAACATATTTGTAAAACGATAAAGTTATTCTTTCGAAGTTTTCCTTAGCCAACTTTTTTTCAGCTAACTCACGATTTAATTTATTATAGGGGAAATTAATAGACATTTAAAAACAATGATGAGTGCAAAAATAGAAAATCTCCTTAAAAACAATAATTTTATAACATTGTCATTATTATTTTTATGTAAATGGTTTTAAGCGAGAGGGCTTTTGAAGATTATTTTGGGTTACTATTACCCATTTTGATTGTTGGTTGTTTCATTATTTATGTAAAAAGAAGTAGACCAAACTTAATTCTGGGCTTTACACTAGCGTTGTTCAATAGAGTACATTTTAAATTAATTCAAAAGAATATTGACGATAGAAATTCCACAATTTTATTTTGGTGCTCTGTTTTTTTGCAAGGTATATATTTACAGTCGAATTTCTTAAAATCAACAAGTGAGTATTATTTAATTTACATTATTCTTTTATTGGCTTTGTTTTTAAAATATATCGCGATAAAACTATCTATTTTTACATTCCAAAAAGATGCAGTTTTAAAAGATTACCACACGATATTTTTTATTTCAATTGTGAACATTGGTTTATTTTCAGTTCCTGTAACAGTGTTTAATATTATATATTTCAACGTTTCTGATCAAAGCATATTTAACTTTATCAATAGCATATTTATATCATCAGTTGTTTTGTTTACCTTAACAAAGGTTGCCATTGCTCTAATGTATGGTCTAAAGCGAAAAATTTCTTATTTACATTTAATTGTTTACCTTTGCACTCTCGAAATTCTACCTATGGTCGTAATTTCGTATTTTTTTTACATTAATTAGAAAGAAATTTAGTTTTTAATCTAAAAAGTTAAAATGAATATAAAATCCATTCTTGTCTCACAACCTGAACCAAAAACTGATAAAAATCCATTTAGCGATCTTGCTGAAAGATTTAATTTAAAGGTAGATTTCAGATCTTTCATACATGTTGAAGGAGTTGAACCACAAGAGTTTAGGCAGCAGAGGGTAAACTTAGCCAATTACACAGCTGTTATTTTTACCTCACGTATGGCAATTGACCACTATTTTAGAATTGCAAAGGAGACGCGTTTCAATGTTCCAGACGAGATGAAATACTTTTGTGTTTCTGAAGCTGTTGCATATTACTTGCAAAACTATGTGGTGTACAGAAAAAGAAAAATTTTTCATGGCAAACAGACATTTAGCGATCTAATGCACTTGGTTGTTAAACATAAATCAGAAAACTTTTTAGTTCCCTGCTCAGATATTCAAAGAAAAACCATTCCAAGCGAATTGGAAAAAAATAATGTTAATTTCAAAAATACAATTCTTTACAAGACAGTTTGTAGCGACCTCTCCGATCTAGAAGATGTGAAATACGACATACTAGTTTTTTATAGCCCATCGGGAATACAGTCGCTGATCAAAAATTTTCCAAAATTTGAGCAAAACGGAACAAAAATAGCTGCTTTTGGACCTACAACTGCACATGCAGCAGAGAAAGCAGGTTTAAGGATAGATATTAAAGCTCCACTTCCAGGAATTCCGTCAATGACAATGGCTATAGAAAACTTTATAAAGGTTGGCAGTAAAAAAAAGTAAATTTTATAAGCTAAATATTAGATTCAATTAATATGTCTAGAAAAGACATAATGTTAGTTGATAAAAAAGAAATTAGTCATCTTTTTCAGAAAGGGAAAATTCATAAGTCATTTCCTATTCTAGCATATTACTCGGAGAATGAAAGCAACAAAGTTCTTTTTTCTGTACCTAAGAGTGTTATGAAAAAAGCTGTAAATAGAAACAAAATAAAACGACAATTAAGAACAATATATTTTGAAACAATCTCGTTAAAATCATACTTAAATTTTAAAAAAACAATAGCATTTGTTTATATTTCTAATAAAATAATAAATTCTCACCAATTGGAACAGAATATCCAAAACATACTGGAGGCCATTAAGAATGAAAAGTAAAATAAAGATAGGAATATTTGTAATTATATCACTTTTACTGCAATCAGGACAAAAAACAGATCAAGATTATTTTGAAATAAGTAAAAACCTAAAAATCATGTCATCTGTCTATGAAAAGCTAAATAGTTATTATGTAGATGAAATAGTTCCCGGTAGAGTAATGAAAAAGGGCATTGACGCGATGCTTAAATCCTTAGACCCATATACAGTATATATTTCGGAATCTCAAATTGAAGACTTTAGGTTTACTACTACTGGAGAGTATGGTGGTATAGGAGCCTCAATAAAAAAGTTCGAAGATAGCATTATTGTAACAGAATTATATAAATCCTCTCCAGCATTGAAGGCAGGTATTAAAGTAGGAGATATTATTTTATCTATAGATAAAATAAATTTACAGAGCAGAAGTATTGAAGAGGTGGGCAGTTTGTTGAAGGGACCTGCAGAGTCAAAAATTTTAATTGAAATATTAAGAGGAGATGTAAAAATTTTAAAAAATATAATTAGAGAAGACATTCAAGTTCCAGCAGTTACATTTTATAAAAAACTTAAAAACGAAGTAGGATATATAAAATTAAATTCTTTTACAACATCTTCAGCCAAAGAGTTTGGTTCGGCATTAAATAGTTTAAGAAAAGAAAAAATAGAAAAACTAATAATCGATTTACGTTCAAATGGTGGAGGGCTATTAAACGAAGCGGTTAAAATTGTCAATTTTTTTGTTGAAAAAGGAGAGTTGGTGGTTAGTACCAAAAGCCGTAATGAGCAGATGAATAGAAGTTATTTCTGTAGAAATACACCTGTAGACACCTCATTACCCATTGTTGTATTAATCGATGAATTATCTGCTTCAGCAAGTGAAATTGTAGCGGGCGGACTTCAGGACTTAGACAGAGCTATAATTATAGGCAACACTAGCTATGGAAAAGGGTTAGTTCAGCAAACAAAACAGGTAAGCTTTGGCGGTCAAATTAAATTAACAGTGGCAAAATACTATACCCCCAGTGGTAGGTGTATTCAAAAAATAGATTATTCAAAAAAAGAGGTAGGAAAGTCAAAAAGAATAGAGGATAGCTTAGTTAAAAAATTTGTGACAAAAAATGGGAGAGAAGTCACCGATTCAAGAGGGGTAGAGCCAGATGTAAAAGTTGAAGCTGAATATTTCAATGCAATTACAGAGGCTTTAATTGAAAAAGATATCATATTTAATTTCACTAATAAAATAATTGACAATTACGACACAATAATTGTTTCATCTTTTAAATTGGACGACAAAACATATCAAGAATTTATTGAATATGTAATATCAAATAAGTTAAATTATCAAACGGAATCGAATTTTTACTTTGAGAAACTAAAAAAATCTGCAGAATTAGAAAAATATCTTGATATTAATAAAGATATATTTTCAAAGATGGAGGAGAGACTTCAAATTAATATTAATTCTGACATGAATATGCATAAAAATGAAATAAAGTTATTTTTAGAAAATGAAATCATATCACGAAAACATTTTCAAGAGGGTAGGATAGAGGCATCACTCAAGAAAGACCCCTACATAATTATCTCAAACCAAGTTTTAAATGATTTAGATAATTACAATAAAATGCTGGGATATTAAAAGTTCATTATAATGCTTAGCTATCTCACGCACCGAAAGATTTTTATTTTTTTTCTTATAATTCTTTCTGTTGGATTAACAATGGGTAAATTGTTAATGAGTATTTCCATGATCGGCCTCTCTGCTAATTGGTTGATTGAAGGTGGATATAAAGAAAAATGGAGAAAAAATATTGATTTAAAACATACTCCAATAATACTCTCAGGCATATTTTTTTTAGAAATAGTTTGGTTGATTTTTGCAAAAGACACTGGTTTGGGGCTTAGTTCTTTAAGGATAAAACTACCACTTTTGGTTTTACCAATCGTTCTAGGCACATCGGAAAAGCTAAATAATAAGGAAATAAAAACCCTAATAACAACATTTCTTTTAGGTGTTTTATTTAGTACGGTTGTTGCTCACTTGGTAGATATGGGTTTTGTAAATAAAAAAACAATTACAAAATCATCTAGGGATATCTCAATTTTCATGTCTCACATCAGATACTCGGTAATACTTTCGTTTAGTATATTCCTAATGATACATCTTCTAATAAATAAAAAAGTTAAAATACTCTTTGGCATTATTTTAATTCTTTGGATTTTAATTCTTATTTACAAGATGTCTTCGTTAACAGCCTTTATTGCTTTATTTGTAGGAGCAGCAGTTTTTCTTTTGCACTCTGCCATTAATTCAAAAAATAAAACAAGAATAGTGTTAGCAGGGATTTTTTTTTCTATTTTATTTTTTACAATTTTCAGTATCGCTACTATTATAAAAGACCATTATTCACCAAAAGAAAATAGCTATTTTAATCAAATGGAAGAGTTTACAGTTAAAGGCGAGAGGTATGTTCATTTAAATAGAAATGATCTTGAAAACGGCTTTTATATATGGAAAAATATTGCGGAAAAGGAATTAGGAAGCTACTGGACAAAAAGGAGTGAAATAAATTTTGGAGGTAGAGACAAAAAAAACCAAAACATAAAGAACACAATATATAGATATTTAACTTCTAAAGGCTTGAAAAAAGATAGTTTAGGACTTTCTAAGCTTTCTGACGAAGAAATTATAGAAATTGAAAATGGAGAAACAACGGCAATTAAGTACAATCTTATTTCTAAAAGAATCAGAGAATTACTTTTTGAGATAGATAACTTTAAAAAAACTAAAAACCCAAATAATCACAGTCTAACACAAAGAATTACTTATTGGAAAATAGGGTTTGAAATTTTCATGCAAGCAAGTGTTTTTGGACACGGATCTGGGAACCATAAATATGCGTATAGAAATTACTACAGCAATAATGATACTATTTTGGATAAAAAGAATCAAAGAAATGCTCATAACCAGTTTTTAACACATCTTATTAATTTTGGTTTTGTAGGTTTTTTTATTTGGATATTACTCATTACTATTCCAAGTATCAGGGTCATGGCTATGAATAATCCATTTTATATTTCCTGTGTTTTACTTTTTTATATAGCATTTCTTTCTGATGACATGCTGGAAAGACAAGCGGGTGTAACAATATTTGCTACAATATTCTATGTAATTATTTTTACATGTAATGATAAGTATATAAAAAGGTTATTTTTTCTGGAAAAGTATTCTGAATAACACTTCATGAGTTCCAGTGCTATAATTACTTAAGTTAGAAGTTGTAAGGTCGTAGGAATAACCAAATGACAAATTGTCCTTATGTGTATATCCAATTAGTAGTGAAGCTGCATCACCGGTTCGATAAGTAAAACCAGTCCAAAACGAGTGGTTAAATTCTAATTTAGTGCCAACCTCTAATTGTATTGGAGCAGGAGAAACATATCTTATAAGAAAATATGGAGATAGAGTTATGTTTTCTACTAAAAACATATTGTAACCTCCATGCACAAAGTAATGATCTTTTAACTTATTTAGTTCAGTATTGGTCGTGTTTTCAAATGCGATCTTATTTTGCAATAAATTAGGAGCTGCGGCTCCAAAATGCCATTTTTCAGAATAAAAGATAAAACCAAATTTGGCATCAGGAACAAGTGTTCTCATTATGTTGTCTATTAAAGCATTATCATTTTGATCCGTTAAATTTAGTTTGTGCCCGTCTATTTTCCACTCAAGGAGCCCTCCGCTGAGGGATAGCGATAACTTAATTTTCTCATTTATTTTTAAGTGATGGGCATATGACACTTGAAAACCTGTTCTAATTGTTGGGCCAACATGGTCAGTGTACAAATAGGCCCCTATGCCGTTATTTAATCTTTTTGTTGGACCATTAACACTTAAAGTGTATGTTCTTGGTGCATCCGTTATACCTAGCCACTGATATCTATGATTAGAACTAACACTAAACTTTGGATTTATGCCTGCAAAAGCAGAGTTATTTATGTATTTATTCATAAAAAACTGGCTGTAAATTGGAATTTGCTGTGCGTTTGTTACGGACACAAAAAGTAATGAGCAGATTATTAAACCATATTTTTTTAAACGCTTCATCTTATAATAGTGATTGGACCAGTAATGGGATCTTTAAATTTAGGGTCGTTAAGCTCAATTACGTAGTAATAAGTTCCAATTGGAAGGTCCTTATTGTTGTATTTTCCGTCCCATTTATCAGTATAACCCGCAGGTGATTCAAATAATAAAACTCCCCATCTGTTATAAATTTGTACTTCACAATCTGGGTATTGGTCGATTTGGTCAATAGTCCATTTGTCATTTGTGCCATCCCCATTAGGTGAAAAACCAGATGGATATGAGATCTCAGGTATCAAACGAATAAATATTTCATCAGAATTCGTACATCCATTAGTGTCAGTTACCGTAACATAATAATTTATATCTGAAATAACTTCAACATCAGGATTTGGAGAGGTAGAATCATCTAGAAATACAAAATTAGTTGTAGGCGTCCATGAGTAAGTGGAGCCTTCAGGACCAGTACTTATGTCACCAAGAGTTATGGTAGAGCCAAAAATTTCTGAGGTGTCAACTCCAGCATTAACAGTAGGTAAGTTGTTTACAAATATTGTAACACTATCTGTATTTGTACAATTTTGGTCGTTAACAGTCAGAGAAAAGATCACAGGATTAATATTGTTAAAGCAATAATCAAAAACAATACTGTCATTTGAAATCACAATATTTGAGTCAATAACAGTCCATTGAAAACTTACGTTTTCAGACCCAAAAGAGGATCCAATTAAATCTAAGCAATTACCTATGCACACATTAGTGTCTGGTCCAGCATTTGCAATAATTATATTTGTTGCTCCAACTATTGTGTCTGTTGTATTGTAACAGTTATTGTTATCCCCGACAGTGACTGTATATAGCCCAGGGAAAAGGTTGTAGATGTCCTCATCATTCGAGAAGACGCTACCAGTTGAGTCAGTCCAGTTGTAAGTATATCCTCCAGTCCCCCCAGAACTTGATATTGCAATTTCTCCATCGTTTTGATCCTGGCAGTATGCGTTTATAACTTGAACAATATCTATCTTTATTGAATCGGGCTCATAAATATTTATATTTTGACTTGTGGTACAATTATTTTGGTCGGATATTGTTATAGTATATACACCAGCAGATAAATTGTTCTGAGTGAAGCCAAATCCACCAGTTTGTGTCCATTCAATAGAGAGTGGATTTATCCCACCTAATGCAGTTAGGTTAGCTGCACCATCATCATACCCATAACATGAGGGCTCTGTGATAATAGCGTTACCTAAGGATACAGAATCAGGCTGAGTAATTTTTGCGTATGATGAAACTGTACAATTAGTATTATTATCAGTAACTGAAAGGCCATAAGACCCAGCAGAAAGGTTTGATAGATTAGCTGCGTTAGATCCATTAGTCCAACTGTAAGAATAGTCACCGTTACTAGGCTCTATTAAGGAATTAATTGTTCCAGTGGATTCGCCATAACATAAAACATCATTAACTTCAAATGATAGTAAAAATTCGTTAACAGAATTCACATTGAAAATTTCATTGTAAACACATAATTCGTCAGAACTTGTATTGTTGTAACTTATTTCTAAGTTATATTGGCCATTACCTAGATTGCTTATTGACTGGCTAGTAATAGGCGTAAAGGAGTCAGGCCCAGTCCAATAATAACTTACTATATTATTATCACCTGTAATAACAGTAGAAATTGAGCCATCATTTTCCCCGCAAGTAGCATCTAATATTATAGATTCTATTTCTGGTTTTGCAGGATTACTAATTGTAACAGGCACAGTTAGTATGCAATTGTTGGTGTCAATAACTTCAAGATAATATGTTCCTTCACCCACATTTGCAATAGAGTCCGTAGTTTGGCCGCCAGGAACCCATAAATATTCGTATGGTGGTGCACCTCCACTAGCGATAACTTTAGCGCTACCGTCATTTAATCCATAACAACTAGGATTTACAACTATTACACTTTGATTTTCAGGTCCGGATGTATTACTTAAGCTAATAGACTCAATAATTTCGCAATTAGTATTGTTATCAATTATTGTAAATCCGTAAACTCCTGCACACAAGTTGTTGTGTGTTGTTTCTGTAAACCCATCATGCCATATTACAGAGTAGTCTCCGCTACCACCCGTAGGGTTGACAGTTGCAACACCATCGCATGCGTCACAAGAGGCATTTGTAGTAGTGCTTGAAACATCTAAATCATTATATTCATCGATAAAGATATTTTGTTGATTTTCACATCCGTTATCATCTGTTACTAATATTGTATGGGTTCCAAGACAAAGACTGTCTTCATAGTTTGAACCAACATTGTTATCCCATTCTAGTGTATATGGCAAATTACCGCCAGAAATCACAACTGTTGCTGCGCCATCGCATGAGTTATTACAACTAGCAGAGTTTAGGTTGGATAATCCAATTATTATGGGTGTTGCATTTTCAATTGTTGCAGATGCAAATTGTTGACAGTTGTCAACTAAAATACTGTATAGATAATTATCAGGCGGCAGATTTGTTATCGAGTTTTCATTAGCGATTGTATCTCCGCTACCGTCTATCCATAATTCTGTGTAAGGACTTGTTGCATTGCTTGTAGCAATAATTGAGCCGTTATTATCATTATAACATTCAATATTATTAACGGTTAATGAGACATCAATATCATTAAAACTGGCTATTGCATGTGCTTCAGTAATAGAGCAATTACCGTCCGAAACAGTTACACTGTAGATTCCGCTTGCAAGATTGTCGTGGTTGCTCCCTGATTCGCCGTTCAGCTCATATGTATAATCGAGTCCGGCCCCAAGATTTGAAGTAAAATAAATAGAGCCATTACTTTCTCCACAATCTGAAGGAGTAATCGATGTTTCATAGGAAATAGGATCATTAAGAGGAGAAACGTTGTTTATTATATTTTTCGTGCAGCCGTTTTCGTCCGTTATTGTTAAATAGTAGTTGCCAGGCCCGATATTTGACAATTCATTAGAGTTAGAGCCATTATTTAGCCATAACAAACTAGGAGTGTTGTCTCCAGTGAAAGTAACTGTAATCAAACCATTATTTGAATTAATACATGATGGCTGCTCAATATTAATGGTTTCGGAAATATTTGAGGATTCATCATTAACATTAAATACTTTTGTAATACCACAACCAGATTGATCAGAAACTTCTAAGGAATATATTCCGGAACAAAGTCCACTAGCTAAATTTCCAATACTTCCATTTGACCAGATTGGAAATAAATCGCCAGTTCCGCCGCTAAAGGTTGCGGATGCTTCACCTGTGCACAAATTGCAATTTGATGGAGTTATTGTAATTTCGGCAACTATTTCTTCAGGATTACTAATTGTAATAATTGTATCTTTTGTGCAACCAACAGAATCTTCAAGATTAAAATAATACGTTCCAGCTGTCAAATTATTAATAATAGAATCTTGATCGAATACACCAGGGTTCCAGTTAATTTTGTATGGTTTATTACTGCCCACTACTGAAAGATTTATTTCGCCATCGTCTCCGTTAAAGCAGGTAGGAGGTGTAATATTGTTAACATTTATTGAAGGTCCAGGGGTGTCCAAAATTGTAAATGTCGTGTCTATTGAGCATCCGTTATCATCTAGCAAGGTAAGTGAGTAATTTCCAGCAATTTGATTATTAAGAGAGCTTGAATCAGAAATTTCTACATCAAAAACATCTTTCCAAATGTAGGAGTATTCGCCGACACCCCCGCTAGGAGAGGATATTGCACGACCATCACTAAGCCCACAGTTTGCATCAGAAATGCTAACGTTGGCACTAATTGGATTAGGAGAAATAATGACAAAAAATGTATCTAGTCTGCAAAGGTTACTATCAATAAGGGAAAGATAAAAAGTGTCACTGGGTTGATTGGATATCGATTCCTCATAAGAAGTATCTGTTAAAGAGTTACTAAACCATTGATATGATATATTTCCGGTACCACCATTAATATTACCAGAAGAAATACCGCCAGATGAATCGTCAAAACAATTATTATCTGTTATAACTACACCAGATATCTCAATCTTTTCAGCTTCATTAACAATAAAAGTTGAATCAGAACTACAATTATTATTATCTAAAATATATAGAGTATAGTTGCCTG
>MDTC01014274.1_pt1 | contig 12515 bp, 9 predicted proteins | sample 811181 | NCBI WGS metagenome assembly MDTC01 (sample SAMN05326644, study PRJNA326480) | marine metagenome | isolation source: seawater | place: Pacific Ocean: North | collected 2011 | reverse complement strand
TATTTTAAAAGAGTATTAGCAAATTATCAACCACGAACAGAGGCGGTGGCATCTGCATATGAGCTATACAGAATTCACGAGTATCTTTCTAATACTTTTGAAAAAAAGCAAATGAAAGATTTACTATTATCAAAATACCCTAAAAGTAAATATGCTAAATTACTTTTTGGAGATGGTAATGTAACTGACGAGCAAAAAAAATTGAAAGTGGAGAAAAAAAGCTATCAAGATTTATATTTTAAATATTCCTTAGGAGATTATCAATGGGTAATCGAGCAGTGTGATATAAAAATTAAAGATTCTCTGAACCCATTATTTTGCGATTATGGTTTGCTAATGGCATATGCCCAAGGAAAATACAATAGATCTAAGGACTCATCAAATAGTCAAATCATTGAAACTTTAAAATTAGTAGCTAATAATTGTCAAGGCTCTGAAAAAGGAGAACAAGCATTACAAATTTTAAAAAAGCTAAAAATTAACAGTGCTCAATCAGCATTTGAAAAACAAAAATGGAAATATGTATATAATCCAGATACGGTTCATTTTTTCATTTTATTTGTTCCAAAAGGGTCCTATGATATCAATAAAGCAAAAAATAGTGTAGCTGATTTAAATATGGCTTCATTTTCTTCAAAAAGATTAAAGACCTCAAATAAATTTTTAAACACATCAGATCAAATGATAATGGTTAAAATGTTTAAAGATGCAAAAGAAGCAATGGATTATTACGTAGCTTTTAAAGTGAATAAAGGTCCAGTGAAGAAATATATAGAGAAAGATTTTTTCATACTGAGCCCCCAAAATTTAAAAGAAATGTATTTAGAAAAAAAAATAGATAATTATAAACTTTTTTTCAAAGAGTTTTATCTGTAAACAAATAAAGATCCTTTTTTATATATTTGCATAAAATTTTTTATGGTATTCAAATCAGAAAAAAATAATATGGCTAATTATGGTAATGGTAATCAATCACCAGAAAGATTGAATAGAATTGTTGAAGGAACTGCAATTGAAGGTGACATCAAGTCTGATTCCAACATTCGAATTGATGGATATGTCAAAGGAACTATTAGTGTAAAGGGCAGACTAGTTCTAGGTCCTACTGGAAAAATTGATGGTAACGTTTATTGTAAAAATGCAGATCTTGAAGGTAAGTTAAATGGAGTAATTGAAGTAGATGAATTACTATCACTTAAAAATACTGCAAAACTTCAGGGTGAAATATCAACCAACAAATTATCTATTGAGCCAGGGGCAATTTTCTCAGGAAATTGTAAAATGGGAGCTGTTCTTAAAGATATTTCTTCCTCTGAGGACAGTATTCTTGAATCTGAAAAAGTATTGCAGGAAAAAACAGCATAGTTTTTCTTAAGATTTATTAAACATATTACTTACAATAGTTTTACATTTGCAAAATATTTATAAGCATTAATTATGAAGACTAAATTATTAGTACCAACAGATTTTACTGAAGAAGCACATTCCGCTATACAACATGCTGTAAAGCTTGGATCTCTTATGTCAGCTGAAGTCATCCTTCTGAACGTTGTAAAAGACAAAGAAGATATTTCTAAGGCAAATCAATCCTTGATAAAAGAAGTAGAGTTAGCAAAATCATTAAATAATGATATTGATGTTAAATCAATAGTAAGAGTTGGTAATATTTTTGATGATATTGGCGATGCAGCATCTGAACTAGGAGTATCGTTAATATTCATGGGCACTCATGGAGCAAGTGGGTGGCAAAAAATTACTGGGAGTCACGCTCTAAAAGTAATTACCAACTCATCAGTGCCATTTATTGTTGTACAGGACCAATTAATGAATGAAACTGGATATGACAGTATTGTAGTTCCTTTAGACTTAAATAAAGAAACCAAACAAAAACTTGAAATGGTAGCTAGTATGGCTGTTTATTTTGATTCGGAAGTTCACTTAATAACGCCAAATGAGTCCGATGAGTTTTTGAACAATAAATTGAAAGCAAATAGAGCTTGGGCAGCCAAGTATCTGAAAGGTAAAGATGTTAAATTCACCACTCATGTTGTAAATAAAGGAGATAGTTTAACTGAAGGGATTTTTAAGCTTTCAAAAGAAATTGATGCCGATTTAATTTCAATAATGAATTTGCAGAGCAACTCTCTTATGGGTGTTTTAGGAAGTTCTTATCAACAAGAAATTATTGCTAACAAGCTTAAGATTCCTGTGCTTTGTATCAATCCTCTGGAATCTACGGTTGCTTCAGCTAGTATTCTTGTCAGGTAAATATATCAATTAATGCTTTCAGAACAGGAGCAAATTAGGAGAGAGAGTCTTCAAAAGCTAATAGATTATGGAATTAACCCTTTTCCTGCAGAAGAATTCAAAAGCACTCATTATTCTAATGATATAATCAATAATTTTATAGATGGAGAGTCTGTCATTTTAGCGGGAAGGTTAGTTAGAAGGAAAATTCAAGGTAAAGCTAGCTTTGGGGATCTAATGGATTCTAAAGGAAAAGTTCAAGTATATTTCAATAGAGATCAGATTTGCCCTGGAGAAGATAAATCCATGTATAACGATGTTTTTAAAAAATGGCTTGATCTAGGAGATTTTATTGGTGTTGAGGGGAAAGTCTTTAAAACAATGGTTGGAGAAACCTCTATTAATGTTGAAAGATTTCATGTTCTCAGTAAAGCACTCAAGCCTTTACCACTTGCCAAGAAAGATCAAGAAGGAAACATATATGATGCTTTTGTGGACCCAGAGCTAAGGTATCGAAGAAGATATGTTGATCTGATAGTTAATGAAAATGTTAAAGATACTTTTGTAAAACGTTCAAAAATCATTTCATCGATGAGAAAATTTTTGAACAGCAAAGATTATTTAGAAGTAGAAACACCGATTCTACAAAGTATTCCTGGCGGAGCAGCAGCTCGCCCGTTTATTACTCACCATAATGCTTTAGACGTCCCTCTATATTTAAGAATCGCAAACGAACTTTATTTAAAAAGACTCATCGTAGGTGGTTTTGAAGGAGTTTATGAGTTTGCTAAGGACTTTAGAAATGAGGGTATGGATAGGACGCATAATCCTGAATTTACCCAAATGGAGATTTATGTTGCCTACAAAGATTACATATGGATGATGGAATTTACCGAGCAAATGTTAGAAACTATTTGTATAGAAGTTTTAGGTACTACGGAGCTCCAGATTGGAGATAATAAGGTAAGTTTTAAAAAACCTTTTAAAAGAATTTCAATGATTGACTCCATTAAAGAGCATACTGGAATTGATATTGCTAACCTGAATCAAGAGCAATTAATAGAAACCTGTAAAAAATTAGAAGTTCCGTTTGACAGTTCAATGGGTAAAGGCAAATTAATTGATGAAATTTTTGGTGAAAAATGCGAAGGCAATTACATTCAGCCAACATTCATTACTGATTACCCTGTAGAAATGTCTCCTCTATGCAAAAAACACCGTGATAATCCAGATCTTACTGAAAGGTTTGAGCTAATGGTAAATGGGAAAGAATTAGCTAATGCTTACTCCGAGCTAAATGACCCAATCGATCAGAAAGAGAGGTTTGAACAACAGGTGAAATTAGCAGAAAAAGGAGATAATGAAGCAATGTTTATTGATCTTGACTTTGTTAGGGCCCTAGAATACGGCATGCCTCCAACTTCAGGTATGGGAATAGGAATAGACAGACTGGTAATGTTTTTGTGTAATCAACCTTCTATACAGGAAGTCTTATTTTTCCCTCAGATGAAACCCGAAGTATGGGATTTGGAAAGCTCACTTAATCTGAATGATAATGAGAATAAAATATATGAAATTATTTCCGATAAAAAATCAATGGACTTAATGGATTTAAAAAATTTATCAGAGCTTTCAAATAAACAGTGGGATAAAGGTATTAAGTCTTTGGGTAAACAAAACCTTATCAAGGTTATTAAAACGGAAGACTCCTTAAAGGTAGAACTCTTAAAATAAACACAAGTTTTTAGAACTTAAACATTAACCCTAGAGATAACGCTTCCTTGAACTGTGTCATTGCTCCTTTTTTTTGAATAGGATTGCCTTCCTCATCTGTAAATGGGTTTCCGTTATCGTCAAGAATATATATAGCAGAACCATCTTTATTGTATCTAGCTAATTTAATATCATCATCATAGATGAGGTAAGTTGAAAAAGTTAAGCTAAATAATTTTCTGAGCTTAATTGAACTCAAAGTCTCCCAAGTAACGTCAATATTTAATGGGTTTTCGATATAATTACTAAATAAGGTCAAATTTGTTTTAAAATTAAAATCTTTGATTTGAAATAAGTCATTTTTAGTATAGGATAAGTTCATGTATCCGCCTGCTTCTATTCTTATATTTTCTCCAGGATTTACACCGAAAACTCCAATACTGGACAAGGAGTCGTCCAATACTATAGTGGATTTGAAAGTTGCTGGAGAAACAAAACATGCCAAGTTTTCATTACCATTATAATTTAACCCAAATGCAAGGAGTGGAAAAGCAGGGGACAAAAAAGAAGAAAAGTAGTTTTTTTCATTGAGTTCTTCAACGGAGTTATATCCATAAGTAAATTGAGTTCTGAAATTAAACAAGGCAGAATAATCCCATTTAGTAGATGTTTTTTTACCAAACTTTGATGTCAATTCAATTCTATCGTCATTTTTTAGCCAAGGAATATCATTACTGTAGCCAGACCTTAAAATCCCAAAAGAAATAGTTAGTTGATTTTCCCAAGTGGTACTTTTATAACTATATTTTAAAAAGCTATTTATAAAACTTTGAATTGACATGGAGTTTTGTCCTCCGGCTGACCAGTTGTATAATCCAACTCTGTTAAACCCCAAATTAATAAGTGTGCCCTTTTCCCATTTAATGGAATCTTCTGAATTAATTTTTTCTTCAACGATTATTTTATTTTGCCACTCTTGAATATCTTGAGCATTCAAATTACTCTTACCTAAAAGAGATAGCAAAAGGAGATATAGAATTATTTTAAAGTTCAGAAGGAGTGTCTTTTCCATTGGGAAGTGTTAAAAAGATTTTAGCATTAAATGAGATTACATCTTAAATTCTTACAAATTTATAATGTGTCCAATTCCATTCTACTAAGTATTATTTTTTTAATGAGCAATTATTGGTTAATAAATGCTCAATCTTTGAATGATTACACCTTTTTTGATATAAAAAATATTGAAGCATCATCTTTAAAAACTATTAGCGGTTGGAAAGAGGCTCCAAAACAATTTAAATCGCTAAAAAAAGAAACTAAAACTCTAGCCTATTTTCTTGATCAAAAGAATTCAAAGTATAAATTTATTGATGAGCTGATTAAAGAAAAAGAATTACCTACCGAGTTCAGTTTTCTACCAATAGTCTTAAGCGGTTATCAGCCATTACATAAAAGTGAAAATGGAGGCACTGGAATTTGGTCAATGAACTATATAATAGCTCTCCATCATGGATTATTAATGAATCGAGATATCGATGAGAGAAAAAGTGATAAATATTCAACAATCGCAGCAATAAAAGAATTAAGTCGATTAATGCACCTTTATAAAGATCCCAATTGGACCATATTGGCTTTTATGTCTTCTGTGAACTATGTAAGTGAGATTAAAAATAAATCCGGTTCTAACTCTTGGGAAGAAGCCTTGTTAATGATAGATAAAAATTATATTGATAAAATTAACTTCCTTTATTTTCTAGTGAGCTTATCAGTTGAAAATACATCGATTGAAAATATAGAGCTGACAATAGAAAAAGCAGAATTTGAATTTGACTATACTTTATCTTTTGATGCAATTTATTCTTTTACAAAAATTGATTTTGAAAAATTTAAAAAAGACAATTCCGGACTTATTAATAATTTGATTCCATCTAATTATAAAGTTTTATTTCCTAAAGATATAGGAGAAAAAGTAATTTCTGCTCAAGAAGAAATTTCTCAATTTCAAGATTCTATGATCAACAACTTATTTTTTGAAGAAGACAGTCTAGTTAGGAAAGTACATAAAGTAGTTAGTGGAGATGTTTTAGGATTAATTGCAGAACGTTATGGAGTATCAATTAATCAAATCATGAGGTGGAATAAGCTTAACAATTCGATGATTTATGTTGATCAAAAACTCAATATTTTTTCAGATGATTTGAATGCATTAGAAAAGTTCGATCATTATGATTTAAATGATGAAAATACATTTTGGCAAATTGCAGAAAACCTTTCTAATCATACAATTGTGGACATTCTAAAATACAATAAATACGAATCTTTAAAAACAAACAAAAAATTAAGAATAATAAAGAAATAACGCCATTTTATCCATTAACTTTTCTTATTGGCCTATCCTTAACTTTAGGGCTATTATTACTCTTGTTTCCTAAAAATGGAATCCAATTAGGTGAATTCAAATTAAATTTCATTAGCAAAAGTGAATTTATTTCTGATCCTTTAGATATAGAAAAGATAGCTATAAAAGTAATCAATACAGACTCCATTAATCAAATTGAACAACAAATAAAAGATAGTATCATGTTGGTTGAAAAAATTATTTTACAACAGTACTTAGATTCTATTTTAGAAGCTCATAAAAAAATACAATATCCAAATAATGATAGGGCATTACTATTTTCATTTTTTGAAAAATTAGTAAGTGCAAAAACTAAAAAGGTAAGAATTATGCACTATGGGGATTCTCAAATTGAGGCAGATAGAATTTCAGGAAGAGTTAGAGAGAGACTTCAAAAAGAGTTTGGGGGTTATGGCCCTGGAGCTCATGCGGTCATCCCAGCAACAAGAAAAATAAGTTTAAAAAATAAGAGCTCCAGTAATTGGATTAGAAGAACAGGATTTGGTCCATATATTGACACTGTTGTTCAGCATAATAACTACGGGGCATTATTTTCTTTTTGCGAACTTTCAAAAGGTTCTTCAGCAATAGACAGTAATGCTCTTTTTGATGGAATTATTAAAGTTTACAGACCTACAAAATCATACAGAAGATGCAGGAACTACCAACAGCTGAATATCTACTATTCAGCGGCAGAGAATATTTTGGTTAATTATACCATTAATGACACTACTTTCTTGTTTGATACTTTATTTAAGACTGATAAAATTGCAATCAAAACACTGCGTTTTAACTCTGCTCCTGCCTCACTAGAAATACAAATGAAATCAAAATATTCTCCATTAATTTATGGCCTATCATTGGAAGGTAAAAAAGGTGTTCTTGTTGATAATATTCCTCTTAGAGGCGCATCTGGAACTGAATTTGCAAAGATCAGTTATTCATCATTAAAACAAATGCACCATTTATTATCTCCTGACCTTTTTATTTTAGAGTTTGGAGGAAATGCTATTCCTCATATTAAAACTGTAGAACGAGCCCAGAGATATGGAAATTACTTTAAAAAACAAATTCTCAAATTAAAAAAGATTAATCCAAAAGCTTTGGTTCTTGTAATTGGTCCGGGAGACATGGCAAAAAAATACAAAACAGAAATGGTTTCTTACGATTTAATTGAAGAGGTAAGAGACGCTTTGAAAAAAGCTGCCTTCGAAACTAATTCTTGTTTTTGGGATATGTATTTAAATATGGGCGGAGAAAATTCAATTGTCAAATGGTCTAAAGAAACCCCTTCTTTAGCAGCAAGAGATTACATTCATTTAACAAATGCAGGGGCTCGTAAAATTGCCGATTTATTTATTGAAGACCTTATGCAAGATTTTGAATTATATATAAAACAAGGGAATGATAAGAAATAGTATTTCTGCTTTTATAATTATACTGGTTTGTTCCATATCATTATTTGGTCAAAGATATCCCCATGGATACAAGGATTATTATTTTTTGAACAAAGAAAAAAATAAGATTGATTTTTTTGCAATGGAAAATTGGAATCAATTTTTTGGTAAAATACAATCTCAATGGCTTGAAGGAAATAAGCAAATTAATATTATTCACTTTGGCGGATCTCACATACAAGCTGATGTGTGGTCAAATAGACTCAGACAGCACTTTCAAAACATTTCTCCAAATAATAATTCAGGAAGAGGAATGCTTTTCCCTTTTAGGCTAATTGGGTCTAATGGTTCCGCTTATCTTAAAACATCTCATACTGGGAAATGGAAGGGATATAGAAATTCTGTAAGCTCACATCAACCGCCATTTGGGTTAATGGGCGCTAGAGGGGAATTTTCAGATTCATCATCTAAACTAAGTCTTTGGGTAAATAAAGAACACTGTACTGATTGTTATTTTGATCAGTTAGAGGTTTTTTACATTGATTCTTCTGATAATTTTTGTATTGAAATAATAAATGACTCTGTTGAATGGATAAAAGAAAACTCAGATTTAGGAAGCTGTTCTTTTAAATTATCTAAAGCAGTAGATTCATTAAATATTTCTTTTAATAAATTAGATTCTTCCTTTTCTGTATTTCATCTTTATGGGTTAAAATTAATTAACGAAAATCCTGGAATATTGTATCACTCTGTTGGTGTAAATGGAGCTAGCGTTCCAAGTTATTTGAGAAGTGAATATTTACCTCGACAATTGGGTTTCATAGAACCAGACTTAGTTATATTTTCTATTGGTATTAACGATGCCTATGAGCCTAACTTCACTAAAGAAAATTTCATTGCAAATTATGATTCTATAATTCAAATTGTGAAGCAAATTAATCCATTTACCGCAATATTATTTACTACTAATAATGACAGTTATTATCAAAAAAAGTTTCCAAATGAAAGAGGGCAATTAGTTAAAGAAGCAATGTATGAATTAGCAGAAAAGCACAATGCTGCTGTTTGGGATTTTTATGAAGTAATGGGTGGTTTTAACTCCATTGCAACGTGGGAGAAATACGGATTAGCTAAGAGAGACAAAATTCACTTAACAACAATTGGTTATAAGTTAGTTGGAGATTTATTGTTTGAAGCTTTTTTAAATGCATACAAAGATTTTATCGTAATCGATGGGTGAATTTTCAATATATAAATTGATTGACTGGTTGTTTTCTCCATTTATAAATAACGGTGAACATCCTATGATTTTTACAGAATATCCATTTTGGCTGTTCTTTTTATTTGTACTGATTGGTTACGGATTTGCTTATAAGCATTTAAGAATAAGAAGTTTATTTTTATTGCTTGTTAGTATCTATTTTTATTACAAAACAAGTGGCTTTTTCTTTAGTATTTTACTTTTTTCAACACTTCTAGACTATTTTATTGGTAAATGGATTCATGAAGCCAAAAGTGATTCAAAGTCCAAGCTGTTACTGGCTTTAAGCGTTATAATAAACCTTAGTATTTTAGTATATTTTAAGTACGCCTACTTTTTTGCAGACTCCTTTAATTCAATGCTTGGCACACAATGGCATCCTATAAATCATTTTGCAATGGCAACCAATCAACTTTTTGGTTCCACTTTCAGAGTAGATCAAATACTATTACCCATTGGAATTTCTTTTTATACTTTTCAAACAATGTCCTACGCAATCGATATTTATCGTAAAAAACTAAAGCCAGTAGATCATATTGTAGACTTTGGTTTTTATGTTTCATTTTTCCCCCAGTTGGTAGCAGGCCCAATTGTAAGAGCTTCTGATTTTATTCCCCAAATTTATAAGCCTTATAAATTAACTAAAGATGCTTTTGGGATGGCTCTTTTTTGGATCATCAACGGCCTATTAAAAAAGTTTTTATTGGCAGATTATATTGCTGTTAATTTTGTTGATAGAGTCTTTGATAATCCAGGTATGTTTTCTGGCCTAGAAAATTTGATGGCACTGTATGGATACTCTTTACAAGTTTATGCAGATTTTTCTGGTTATACAGATATTGCAATTGGCATAGCTTTAATCATGGGCTTTAGATTACCTAAAAACTTTAATTCACCTTATAAGGCAGATAGTTGTGGTAATTTTTGGAGAAGATGGCATATCTCTTTGTCTTCATGGCTAAAAGATTATCTATATATTCCAATGGGTGGAAATAGGGGTGGGTCTTTATTTAGCTCTATAGCTCTGGCTTTTGTCATCCTTTTTATTTTCCTTATTAGTGGTTCTTTTTCACTTTTATTTGCATTGATTTCAATGGTATTTATTGTCATGTTAATCGGTGAACTTTCACCTGGTTTTAATAGTTGGTACCTTACTAATATCAATATTATGTTGACTATGCTTCTAGGTGGCTTATGGCATGGGGCAAGTTGGAATTTTGTATTGTGGGGAGCGTTAAATGGACTTGGTATTGTGTTTTATAAGTTGTGGAGAAAAATTAGCCCATGGGAGGATAAAACAAAATGGTGGAATAGGCTATGGGGAATTGTATTAACTTTTAACTTTGTATCATTTACAAGAATTTGGTTTAGAAGCGGATCAATTAATTCTTGGGACGATTTAGATCAAGGGCACAACATATTATCTGAATGGTTCAGTGCTAATGAGATGCTGAATCAATTGATTCATGACTTTAGGTGGTCCTTAATGAGTGAGGTAATAACGGTTTATTATAAAGTTATTTTAGTAATTGTTGTAGGATTTATGATTCATTTTATTCCAGAAAATTGGAAAGTTTGGTACAGGACTAAATTCGCTCAAACTCATGTTTTAGTACAGTTGAGCATTTGTTTTGTGGCAGTTTTATTAATGTATCAAATCGCATCAACTAGCCTGCAACCATTTATTTATTTCCAATTTTAGAGATTATGCCAGCAATTAAAAACGCATTACTCAGGTATAGAATTATTGATAGGTCAATTCGGAATGAATATGTTCCTTTCCCAAATAAAGAACAATTAAGACAAACTTGCGAAGAAGAAATTTTTGGCAGTTCTGATGGCGCTCATATTTGTCACTCTACAATTGAAAAAGATATTTTTGCTATGAGAATGGAGCATGATGCCCCAATTGCATATAGCAAGAAAGACAGAGGGTATTTTTATACTGATACTTCTTTTTCAATGGACGATGTTCCATTAACTGAAAAAGACATCAATGCCATTAGAGCAGCTTCTACGATTTTAAATCAATTTAAAAACACCAGTCTTTTTGGGCAGTATGAATTTGCAATTCAAAAAATTTTAGATCGTGCAATAAGTTCTCAAAAAACAACTTCTATTGAGCAAGAAGTTATTCAGTTTGAAAGTTTACCCACTGTAAGAGGAAATGAAAATTTAGAATTATTTTTAGAGGCAATCAAAGAAAAAAAAGTAGTGCAATTTCAGTACAACAATTTCATAAAGGATGAAAAAAAAATAAGAAGAGTACATCCATATTTATTAAAAGAGTACAGAAATCGTTGGTATTTAATTGGTAAAAGTGAATTGAAAAACAAGGTAATTACCTTTGGGTTAGATAGAATATTTGACCCCATTGTACTGCAGCAAAAGTACATTTCTGAGTCAAGTTTTTCTCCAGATAATTATTTTAAGCACTCGCTTGGAATTACCGTTTATGATCAGCTACCAAACGAAATTATAATAGAGACCAACCCCGTACTTTCTAAATACTTGAGCTCTCAGCCTATTCACCACTCTCAAAAAGAGATCAAAGTTCTTGCAAATGGGAACCATATTTTTTCCTACTATTTATTAATTACTTATGAGCTCAAAATGGTTCTAATGGGTTTTGGTAAAGAATGTAAAATTATTGCCCCTGATTTACTGAAAAAAGAGATTTTAAATGACCTAAAAGAATTGGTTGATAATTACAATTAATAAAAATTTATTCAGTGAAATTATAGCTTTAATCACAGTTAAAATATTTTTATTTGCAACAATTAAATCAATATAAATTAACTAAAGCCATTGGCTTATTATCTATGAAATTTTTTGTTTTCTATTTTTATTTATTGATTAGCTCAATTTATTCAGCTCAAATGTTAAAAAATGAAAATGGAGATATTCTTTCTGAAACCCCTTTTTTCAATGAAAAGTTTATCAGATCTGTAGGTCTTAAGGCTTTAAATGGAACAGTATCAACAAAAAAAGAATTAGGATCAATTAAAACCTCTGGGAAAAAAAATAATTATTTGTTTGATAAAAATGGATTTCTTAAATGTCATTATAAAACAATTAGTAAAAATCAAAAAAGAGATACTAATTTCTTATTCTACGAGTATAATACTGAGGGCGATTTATTAGTAAAGCGGTTTAGTGATTCTTACGGCTTCTATTCTTACTCCTACAAATATAATGAAGAGGGACTAAAAGAAAATCAAGTTTACTCAAGAGAGAAAAACGCTTCAAAAAGTAAAATTAATTTTTCTTTACTTGAGCAGTACATCATTTTTGAAGAATCATATAATTACACAAAAAAAGACACTTCAGTAATTAAAATGGTATTGAATAGTAATGGCCGTCCTTATCAAAAAGAAATATTTTATTATAATCAGTTGGGCTATTTAACAATGGTTAAAACAAAACTACTCATTAATAATAGATCAAGTCGAGAGGAATATTCCTATAATGACAAAGGGCTCTTAAAAAAAATCGACTT
>MDTC01197269.1_pt1 | contig 12517 bp, 15 predicted proteins | sample 811181 | NCBI WGS metagenome assembly MDTC01 (sample SAMN05326644, study PRJNA326480) | marine metagenome | isolation source: seawater | place: Pacific Ocean: North | collected 2011 | reverse complement strand
CTTTTCGCAATCAGAGGCCTAGCTATCGAAGTTCCTAATAAATATATACCTTCATACACGGCGTGAGATCTAATCATAGGAAAAACATAATCTTTTACAAAAGTATTTTTTAAATCTTCAATAATTATTTTTTTAACACCTAATTTTTTTGCATTGGTAATTATTTTTTTTTTATTTATTTCCTGACCGATATCTGATGTGTATGCAATTATTTCTGCGTTATAGTTTTCTTGAAGCCATCTTAAAATTATTGAAGTATCAAGACCTCCAGAGTAAGCTAAAACAATTTTTTTCATTTAACCGCAAGTTTTTTTGGCTGTATTATACGCCTTTGTGAAACCCATCATTGAGTAATGATCAGTAGTCTCGGCACCCTTTTCTGTCCTAGCTTTCACTATTAAATTTGTTGCTCTTTTCATAATTTTAATAAAGTTTTTTTCTTCTCTTTCATCTAAAAGCCAAGCAAAATTATTTTGTGAAAAAAAACTAAAATTATTTTTTCCAGAGGCCGCCATTACACTTGATGTTTTATAATTATGCCCACTTGTGATACTTATTTCATCTTTTACATTTTCTGATGGTCTAAATGTTACAAATAACCTTGATTGTTCTCTTTTGATTGAAGAAGGCGCTCTTTTGTTTGGCAAAGATTGTGCAAAGCAAATTTTTCCTTTTTCAGTTTCAGCACTAAAGCTTTCCCAATTTTTATATTTACCTGTAGATCTTGGCATATTTGCACTAACCTCCAAACAAAAAAGAGTTAATGTGATTAAAATTATAATTTTTTTAAAATACATAATTTTTATTTTTATACTAAAATAAAACTATTTCAATGGTTTGAATTAAGGTGAAGGATTTGGATTTTTATTGTGTATTAAATTAATCTTATCCATCATTTCTTCTGTAAGTTCTACTTCAATACTCTGAATATTTTCTTTTAATTGCTCCATTGTAGTAGCCCCAATAATATTACTGGTCACAAAAGGTCTTGAATTTACAAATGCCTGCGCTAATTGAACCATAGATATATTATATTCTTTAGCCAACTTATAATATTCGTCATATGCTTTCATCGCCAAAGGATTGATCATTCTTTCCCAACCTTTGAACAATGCCATCCTAGAGTTCTTTGGCATTTTACCATCTCTGTACTTGCCTGAAAGAGCTCCAGCAGCCAAAGGATAATAAACAAGAAGGCCACATTTTTCTCTGATTGAAATTTCAGACATACCTATCTCATAAGTTCTATTAACAAGACTGTAAGGATTTTGAACAGACATCATTCTTGGTAATTTCTTATTTTTTGAAATTTCTAAATATTTTGATAATCCGTATGGAGTTTCATTTGACATTCCAACGTATCTTATTTTTCCAATCTTAATAAATTTATCTAACGCCTGTAAAATAGACTCAAAATTATTCCATTCTTTCTCTTCCTCATTGACTTGAAATTCTCTAACGCCAAAACAATTTGTTGATCTCTCAGGCCAGTGCAACTGATACAAATCTATATAATCTGTTTTAAGTCTTTTTAAACTTCCATCTATAGCTTCACCAATTTTTTTTTCAGTAAAATTATTGCCACCACCTCTTATCCATTCACATCTAGGTCCAGCAACTTTAGAAGCTAAAATAACATTTTCTCTATTTTTTCTTTTCTCAAACCAATTTCCAATCATTTTTTCTGTTTTTCCATAGGAATCTGGAGTGGGAGGAACTGAGTATATCTCTGCAGTATCAAAAAAATTAATTCCTTGATTTATGGAGTAGTCCATTTGTTCAAAAGCTTCTTTCTCAGAATTTTGAGTTCCCCAGGTCATAGTTCCAAGACAAACTAAACTTACATTTAAATCAGTATTTCCGAGTTTATTGAATTTCATACAATTGTAATATTATCTGGATATTTTTAGACGAATTATTGACTATTGAAAAGATATTAAAAGTACTTATATTAGAGTAATGGAATTTAATAAACAAACCACTACAACAAGATCATCTACCTCTGAGGCAATTATTGACCAGGGTCTAAGAGCCTACATGTTAAAAGTTTATAACTACATGGGGTCTGGAGTTTTATTAACGGGTTTTGTAGCTCTTTTATTTTTTAAAATGGCAGTCGTTACAGGAAGTGGGGGAGAAATAATTGGCCTAACTAACTTTGGTAACACAATTTATGCATCAGGTTTAAAATGGGTTTTAATGCTAGCTCCGCTGGGTGTAGTTTTTTATATGAGTTTCGGGATTGCGAAAATGAGTGCTGCAAAAGCACAGACTACTTTTTGGATTTTTGCTGCGTTAATGGGAGCTTCACTCTCCTCTATTTTTTTACTTTATACAGGACAAAGTATTACTAGAGTTTTTTTTATAACAGCAGGAACATTTGGCGCGATGAGCATTTACGGATATACGACAAAAAAAGATTTAACTAAACTTGGTTCTTTTTTAATGATGGGCTTATTTGGGATAATCATAGCATCAATAGTTAATATTTTCATGAAATCTTCGATGATGTATTTTGTTATCTCAATTTTAGGAGTTTTAATTTTTGTTGGACTAACAGCATACGATACACAAAAAATTAAAAATATGTATCTTGTTAGCGACAGTGGAGAGCTGATTGGCAAAAAAGCAGTTATGGGCGCTCTAACACTTTACTTAGATTTTATAAATTTATTTATAATGCTTCTAAGACTTTTTGGACAAAGAAGATAACTACTTTACAATCTTTAGATTGCTCCAACTAGTTTTTGTTATCAAGCTATTGAGATTTTCCGACTTATTTATAATATTTCCATTTTTATCTTTAATTAAGTATTTTTCATTATAGTAGTTTGGTTTTAAATTTTTTAATATTCTTATGAACGGTTTTTCAGAAGTTCTTTGATACACGTCAAAAGATATTTCTTTAGTTCCAGATGAAAGACTATAATCTTTCCATGTACCATTAGACACCATTTTTGCATAAAGATTTAAAATTGTTTGAAGTTCTTTTTTTATAAAAAATATTTCTTTTTCTTTTTTTTTCAGGCTATTATTAATTACTAGTTTTAAATGTTTCATATCCTATGCTTATTTATTAAAGGCAACTGTAATGCCGTAAAAATAAATGTTAAAGGTAAAATTCCCCATACTTTAAAATTTACCCACATAATCTCACTTTGAGTTCTCCAGACTAATTCATTTAAAAGCGCTAAAAAAATAAAAAAAAATGCCCATCTATTATTTAATTTGGTCCACCCCAACTCATCTAATTGAAAAGCTGATTTAAAAAGAATACTGATAAAGTTTTTGTTAAAAAATATTTTCCCAATTAATAACGTTATTGCAAAAATAATATTTATTATGGTTGGCTTTATATAAAGAAATACTGGGTTATTAAAATACAGAGTTAAACCACCAAAAACTGATATTATTATCCCTCCTAGCAAAGGAACATAAGGAATTTTTTTCTCAATAAAATAAACTACTACAACAGCAACAAGAGTAGCAATTATAAGCGGTGGTATCGCAACACTCAAATTGTTTCCACTTTTATAGTAAATTGAGAAAAAGATTAATAAAGGTCCAAAATCTGTAATAAACTTTAGAATTGACTTATTCACACAATATTCATAACACAAATATCTTTTTATACAAATTTATATATTGATTTTTATAAATAAATTATTATCTTTTAGTTATGGCAATTAATAATGCAAAGTTTTCAATTGGTGAAACAGTAAAGCACAGACATTTTGATTTTAGAGGAGTTATATACGATGTGGACTTTGAATTTAATAATTCAGAGGAATGGTATCAATCAATACCCAAGGATGTGAGACCAAGAAAAGATCAGCCTTTTTATCATTTGTTAGCTGAAAGTAATGACGTCACCTATGAAGCTTATGTTTCAGAACAAAACCTGTTATCTGACCTTTCAGGAGACCCAGTTAAACACCCTTTAATTGACGAAATATTTAAGGGAAAAAAGGGTGCTAGTTACTTCAAGCCATCTAACTAAATACTAATCGCCACAAATTTAACATTATTAGCTCAAATCTATGCCAAACATTATTATTAGGTTGTTTTATACCTAATTGGGAATTTACTCATACTTCTTAAACTCCCTCATAATTCTCAATTAGGCTAAAAATCACTTTCACTTAAACCTAATTTTAATATAATTAATTATTATGTTTAAATTCTTGTCAGTCACAAATATTTATCTATTTTTTGAAAAAATAATAAGTTTTATTAATTCCATTTTCTTTATATTTTTAGCAATCGGCTTGACTTTCGCATTAATTATTTCACCACCCGATTATATACAAGGAGATTCAGTTAGAATAATGTATGTCCACGTTCCTTCAGCATGGATTGCTCTAGCATCTTTTTCTACTATTACTCTACTTTCAATTTTAAATTATATTTTTAAAATAAAAAATTTTTACTTAATAAATAAAAGCATAGCTCCCATAGGCTTACTTTTTACGTGCTTGGCACTAGTGACAGGGTCGTTTTGGGGACAACCAACCTGGGGAACATGGTTGGCTTGGGATGCAAGACTTATATCTATGTTAGTATTAATGCTGTTTTATTTAATATATATTTTAAGCTATAAAATTATTAAAACAGAAAATGTCGCAGTAAATGTATCTTCAATAATTGCAATATTAGGATCAATTAATTTACCGATAATAAAATATTCAGTAGATTGGTGGAATACCTTACATCAACCAGCAAGCATAAAATTTACTGACACAAGCAGTATTCATCCCTCGATGATGACGCCATTATTGTTGATGTTGCTTGTTTTATTACTTTATAGTGCGATGATTTTTATAATGAAATTTAAAACAGAAATCATTAGAATGAAAAGAAAAAATATTAAAAAACTATGATATTAGAATTTTTAGCAATGAACGGGTACGGTTTTTATGTGTGGATGTCATTTGGAATCGTGTTAATCTCATGCACGTTAGTATATGTAAGAACTAAAAAAACTCTTAAAAAATACGAAAAAGAGTATTTAAAAGAGCTAAAGTCTCTGAGTTATATTCAACAACAAAACATTATAAAAAAATCTAGAGTAGCCAATCAAATTTACGCGATAAGTAGAAAAGCTAATTAAAGCATTTTTAAATGCTAACTAAAAAAGTTAAAAATAGACTATTATTTTTAATCACTTTTTTATTGATTTCGGTATTTTCTGTTTTTTTTATTTTGAATTCTTTAAAAAATAATATTTTATATTTTAAAACTCCCTCAGAGGTAAAAGCTCAAGGAGATCTAAAGTTTGATAAATTAATGAGAATAGGAGGAATGGTTAAAAAGAATTCTGTACTTACTAACGAAAAAGAAATTCAGTTTATTATCACAGATTTTGAAAATGAAATATTTGTTACTTTTAGTGGAACTGTGCCGAATTTATTTTCTGAAGAAAAAGGAGTTGTGGCGGAGGGCAAATTAAGAGATAAAAATTTTTTTGTAGCACAAAGAATTTTAGCAAAACACGATGAAGAATATATGCCAGTAGAACTTAATGATATAAAAAAAAGCAATGCTAAGTAATTTTGGATCAATTTTAATAATTTTTACGTTGTTAACAAGTTTAGTTTTAATCAAAGCTTCTATAACAGATTTAAAAATTATAAATAATTTTGTAAGTAAGAAAATTTATAGATATAGCTTATGTCAATCAACATTCATAATAACTAGTTTTTTTACTTTAATAACAAGCTTTATAGTTTCAGATTTCTCTGTAATAAATGTATTTCAAAATTCCCATAGTTCAAAGCCTTTGTTTTATAAAATAGTTGGAGCGTGGGGAAATCATGAAGGCAGCTTATTGCTTTGGATAAATATTCTAATAATTTTTTCTTATTTCTTTCTAATTTTTAACAAAAACTCGAAAAAAAATTACCGCCTTTATACAATAATAGTTCAGAATTTTTTAATAATTGGTTTTTTAGTATTTCTTTTAATTAATTCGAATCCTTTTAGTCCGATCTATCCTGTTCCTTCAGAGGGTTTGGGGCTCAACCCGATTTTACAAGATCCAGCTTTAGCCATCCACCCACCACTACTTTATATTGGCTTCGTAGGTTCTTCTATTTATTTTTCAGCTGCTATATCCTCGCTATTAACACAGTATAAAGGAAAATCTTTTGCGTCTTCTATTAAATCTTGGGTTTTAATTTCTTGGAGTTTTCAAACTCTTGGGATTATCGTTGGATCTATTTGGGCTTATTACGAGCTAGGTTGGGGAGGTTTCTGGTTTTGGGATCCAGTAGAAAATGCATCTCTTCTTCCTTGGTTTGCTATTACAGCACTAATGCATTCACTAATTTTATTAGAAAAAAGAAATACAGCCTATTATTGGACTATTATACTTTGTCTTTTAGCTTTTACACTTAGTGTTACTGGTACATTTCTAGTAAGGTCAGGCATTTTAAATTCTGTTCATACATTTGCTAATGATCCTTCGAGAGGAGTCTATATGTTAGTTTTTTTAACTGGTATGATACTCGCTTCGGTAACAATTTTTTTTACAAAATATAAAAAAGAAAATTATAATTTCAGTTTTAAAAGCAAAGAAACTTTTATCCTAATAAATAATTGGTTTATGGCTTTCTTTTTAATTACAGTTTTGATTGGAACAATCTATCCCATTTTTTCTGAAGTATTAACCGAAACAAAAATTTCTGTAGGTCCACCTTACTATAATATTGTAATAATACCGCTTGTTGTTCCATTTTTAATACTTATGGCGTTAGGCCCAAATACTAGATGGATTAAAAATAATTACATCAAATATAACAAACATATTTTAATTTTTTTATTTGCAATTCTGATCAATATTTTAATTTTTGTTATCCATGGTTCTTATAGTATTTTGTCTAGCTTGATTACTATAACATCTTTATTCTTAATCATATCCTCGTTAGTTGACGCATTAAATATTAAAGATAAAATTTCAAGATTAGATTTTTCAAGAATAGTTTCACATCTTGGTTTTGGTTTAATGGTTTTTTTTATAGGCATTAACTATAATTTTTCCATAGAAGAAGATTTTAATTTAAAAATTGGGGAAGAAAAAAATTTTAAAAATTTTCAAATTAAGTTTTCTTCTTTAGAAGTAAACGAGAAAAAAAATTACAAAACATTTGTAGGAAAATTTGAAGTAATTGATAAAAATTTAAATAAGAAAAAAACTTTGAAACCAGAAATAAGAATTTATAATCAACCCGTAACTCTTACTTACGAAGCATCAATTCGAACTAATTTTTCTTATGACACCTATTTAACAATGAGTAATATTAGTCGTTCAGATTATTATAATATAAAGTTTCAAAGAAAACCTTTTATGTTATGGATATGGATTTCTGCTTTATTGATTTCAATTGGAGGTTTTTTAAGACTTATAAAAACAAAAAAAAATTATGAAAAAAAATCTATCTAGAATATTTTTTTATTTACTAATATTTTTTATCATTTCAGTTTTTTTTATTGGTTTAAAAAAAAACAATATTTATGACACCAGACAATTAATTAATCAAAAAATTAATAGCTTTGAATTATCTTCTTTTGATGAAAATATTAAGATAAGTAATAATGATTTACTAGAAAACAATTATACACTTATAAATTTTTGGGCTTCCTGGTGTTTGCCTTGTAGACAAGAGCATAAAAATTTGATGATGCTAAAAAAAATACACGACCTGAAAATATTAGGAATAAATTTTAAAGATGAAAAAAGAAATGCAAAGAAATTTTTAAAAGAATTAGGTAATCCTTATTATTTAAGTGCATTAGATATAGATGGAAAAAGTTCAGTTAGCTTTGGCATATATGGAATACCAGAAAGTATCTTAATAAATAAGGAGCTAAAAGTTATAAAAAAATATATAGGTCCAATCAATCAAGAAAATATATTAGAAATCATTAATGAAATTAAATAAATGAAAAAAATAATAGTTACAGCGCTTTACTTTTTTTTATTATGTAACTTACATGCAAATGAAAAAAAAGAATTAGAGACTGACATCTATAAAAATTTAAGGTGCCTTGTTTGCCAAGGACAGTCTATTGCTGACTCTAACTCAGATTTTGCGCAAACAATAAAATTAGTAGTCAAAGATAAAATAAAAGAAGGAAAAAAACGTGATGAAATTTATGATTTTTTAATAGAAAAATATGGAGAGTGGATAGTTTATAAGCCTCAGGTAAACAAAAATAATTTTCTTTTATGGTTTCTTCCTTACATAGTTTTAGCATTAGGTGGCCTAATCATTGTCTTTGCTATTAAAAAAAAAGGTACATAAACACTTATTGAAGGTGTACTTTTTCTAATTTAGGTAGTATTTTTTGCATATGAAATTTTTATATATATTCATTATTTCCATTATGTTTTCTAATGGTGTTTTATTCGCCGATGAAAGTAATAATGACATAGCATTTTATGCTGGAAAATTTGATACTAAGGATGAAGTTGGAGACGATGAAACAAATCTTTTCGGATTAGAACACAGAAATCCAAACTTATTTAGAGAAACTATTTTAGGAAAATTCGCACCAGTCTCCGGTGCTTTTTTAACAGGCAAAGGAGCAGCTTATCTGTACACTGGCGTTGAGGCTCAGTATGAGTTTGGACCCATTAAATTAACACCAAGCTTTGCACCTGGTTACTATCAAAAAGGAGACGGAAAAGATTTAGGTGACGTACTTGAATTTAAAAGTGAACTAAAAATAGGTTTTGATATTTTTGATGATACAAACATAGGTTTTACCTATAGCCATATTTCAAACAATGATATGGGTAGAGTAAACCCAGGATCTGATAATCAATCTTTAGTAATTTCAAGAAAATTTTAACTAAATGTCTTTAAAGGATTGTTACAATTTCGAGGATTTTAGAAAATTAGCTAAAAAAAATTTACCCTCACCAATTTTTCATTATATAGACGGTGGCTCTGATGATGAAATTACTTTAAAAAGAAATACAGAAGCTTTTTCAAAGTGTGATTTAGTTCCGAATATACTAGCAAGTGTTGGCCAACCAGATCTTAGTACAACCGTATTAGGTCAAAAAATTGATATGCCATTATTTTTATCTCCAACTGCTATGCAAAGATTATATCATCATGAGGGTGACAAAGCTTCAGCTAGAGCCGCAGAAAAGTTTGGAACATTTTATAGTATGTCTACTATGGCAACATCATCAATTGAAGAGGTGTCAAATGTTTCAGCTGGACCAAAATTATTTCAACTATACATTCATAAAGACCAATCTCTTACTGATAATCTTATCGACAGATGTAAAGCCTCAGGATTTAAAGCTTTATGTTTAACAGTCGATACAGTGGTTGCAGGAAATAGAGAAAAAGACCATAAGACAGGTTTTACAACGCCACCTAAGCTCACGTTAAAAAGTATTATGAGTTTTATGATGCATCCTATTTGGTCCTTAAATTATTTAACGCATGAAAAGTTTGAACTAGCAAATGTATCCCATTTCACTAAAAAGGGTTCAAGCATAGCCAAAGGTGTAATGGAATATATTAACGAGCAATATGATCCTGCAATGAGCTGGAAGGATGCAGAGTATGTAGTTAAAAAGTGGGAGGGTCCTTTCGCACTCAAAGGAGTAATGTCAGTTGAAGACGCAAAAAGAGCTGTAGATATAGGTGCTACAGCAATTATGCTGTCAAATCATGGCGGCAGGCAGTTGGATGGATCAAGAGCTCCTTTTGACCAGCTTCCAGCAATTGTAAATGCTGTCGGTGGAAAAATTGAAATTATAGTTGATGGAGGAATTCGAAGGGGAACACATGTCTTAAAAGCTTTGTCATTGGGTGCAACAGCATGTAGTTTTGGTAAGGCATTTCTTTACGCATTAAGCGCGGGTGGCCAAAGCGGAGTAGAAATGCTTCTAAAAAGAATGAAAGATGAAATTACGAGAGATATGATTTTATTAGGATGTAAAAATATTAAAGAATTAAACAATAGCAAGATTGCATACAGGTAATGTAAAAAAAACATAACTTACAGTAGCAAAACAATTATATTATTATTAAATGAAATTAGCAAAAAATCTAGAAAAATTAGGAACCGAGTCAGCTTTTAGCATTCTTGCTGAGGCAAAAAAATTAGAGGCTCAAGGAAAAGAAATGATTCATCTTGGTTTAGGACAACCCGATTTTAAATCCCCTAAACATGTAGTAGAAGCTGCAAAGAAAGCTATAGACGATGGTCACCATGGATATGTTTTGGCTAATGGAACTCTTGAATGTCGTCAAGCAGTCACAAGAAAAATAAAAAAACTTTATAATAAAGAAATTAGTCCAGAACGAGTTATGATTATGCCAGGCGGTAAACCAACAATGTATTTTGCTATATCAATGATAGGTGAGCCAGGAGCAGAAATAATTCATCCAACACCTGGATTTCCAATTTATGAGTCTATGATTAATTACACCGGCTCAAAAGCAGTTTCATATGATCTTTTAGGAGATAAAGATTTAAAATTTGATCCAGAAAAAATTTTATCTTTGATAAATGATAAAACAAGATTGCTGATTATTATTAACCCAAATAATCCAACTGGAAGCTTTGTAGAAAAACCAGCCGTAGATTTTTTAGCTGAAGGATTAAAAAAGTATCCACACGTAGCGATATTAAGCGATGAAATTTATAGTCGTCAAATTTATGACAACAAACAAATGCCAACCTTTTTTAATTATCCAGAGCTTCAAGAAAGACTAATAGTTTTAGATGGATGGAGTAAAGCTTACGCTATGACTGGATGGAGAATGGGCTGGAGCGTTTGGCCCGAAAAATTAATTCCTCATATAACAAAACTAGCAATTAATAGTTTTTCTTGTGTAAATGTCCCATCCCAGTTTGCTGGTATTGCTGCTTTAGATGGGCCAGATGAACCAATAAATGAAATGATGAAAGAATTTGATACTAGAAGAAAAATAATTCACAAAGGATTGAATGAACTACCAGGTATTGAGTGTAGTTTACCAGGAGGCGCTTTTTACGCATTTCCAAAAGTTATAGGAACAGGAATGAATGGTTCTGAATTTTCAAAAAAATGCATGCATGAAGCAGGAGTAGCAATAGTGCCAGGAACCGCTTTTGGAGCAAATGCTATAGATTACGTGAGATTTAGTTTTGCTTCATCGCAAGAAAATATTAAAAAATCCCTTGAAAAAATTGCAAAAATGCTCAGTTGAGTGACATTTAAGTATTTTGACCAAAAACACATAAAACTGTAAGGTATTGGAATGAGTAGTTTGCAAATGCCAAAAGTTGAAAATTCTATTATTTCTAAAAGAGATAAAATTATCTCTGACATTGAAAAAATTTTAGACCCTAGAAATGTTTTATCTCATATTGATGAAACTAAACCATATGAAACAGATGCTTTAGCAGCATACAAGCAAGCACCGTTACTAGTTGTTTTACCTGAAACTGTAGAAGAAGTTAGTAATATCCTAAAATACTGCAATGAAAATAAAATTAAAGTTGTTCCAAGAGGCGCGGGGACTGGGCTGTCTGGAGGATCATTGCCACTAGCTGATTGTGTTTTGCTAGCAATGGGTAAATTCAACAAAATTTTAGAACTAGATTATAAAAATAGATGTGTAGTAACTCAGCCTTGTGTAACAAATTTAGCAATTACCAATGCTGTACAAGACAAAGGTTTTTACTATGCTCCAGATCCTTCAAGTCAAATTGCATGTTCGATAGGAGGAAACGTTGCTGAAAATTCTGGAGGTGTACACTCACTAAAATATGGAACAACAACAAATAATCTTTTAGGAATTCAAGTTGTTTTAATGGATGGAACTATTACTACATTTGGTGGAAAAGCCATGGACTCAGAAGGGTATGATTTTTTGGGCTTAATGACTGGATCAGAGGGTTTGTTGGGAGTTATTACCGAGGTAACAGTTAAAATTTTAAAATCACCAGAAGTTATTAGAGCCGCCTTAGTCGGATTCCCAACTATAGAAAGTGCGGGCAATTGTGTAGCACAAATTATTGCCGATGGTTGTATTCCTGCTGGCATGGAAATTATGGACAAAGCTTTAACAAAAGCGACTAATGATTATTCTAAAGCTGGATATCCAACAGATGCTGAAGCAATGATGATTGTAGAGTTCGATGGAACTGAACACGAAGTTGAGTCTTATATACAAAAAGTAAAAAAAATTGCTGAAGAAAATAATTCCTCTAGTTTAAAAATCAGTAAGTCAAATGAAGAAAGATTAAAATTTTGGGCGGGTAGAAAAGCAGCTTTTCCTGCTTGTGGAGTTCTAGCACCAGATTATATGTGTATGGATGGATCAATACCAAGAGGCAAGCTAGCTGAAGTGTTGAAAGAAATTACAAGATTGTCTAAAAAATATGATTTACCTGTTGCAAATGCTTTTCATGCTGGAGATGGAAACTTGCATCCATTAATTATGTTTGACGCAAATAATAAAGAGTCTTTAAGAAAATTCGAAGAATTTGGAGCTGAAATTTT
>MDTC01215162.1_pt1 | contig 12518 bp, 6 predicted proteins | sample 811181 | NCBI WGS metagenome assembly MDTC01 (sample SAMN05326644, study PRJNA326480) | marine metagenome | isolation source: seawater | place: Pacific Ocean: North | collected 2011 | reverse complement strand
TTGTAGCACAGGCTTTAATTCCTCTTACTGCAGGAACAGGTGCTGCTGAGAGATCAGAGAGTATAAATTTATCTCAAGGTGATATGGTTTTAGGAATATTTTTAGGACCTGATAGAACAGCACCTTTTATACTTCATGCCTTTACTAGAGGAACAGAAGTAGAGGATGATGGTAGTAAATTTGGTATTGAATCTGGATTCACTAAAAAAGTAAAACCAGGTTTACTAGAAGGTCAAGAGTCATCTCAAACCGCAAGTGCAACTTATCCTGAATTGAAACAAAATTCAGATAAAGGAAATGGAAAGGGAAAAGGTGCTCCTGTTGGTCAATTAGGAAAATTAAAAGGTGGACTAGACGAAGAAAATGCTGTTGGTGCTTTTGGTAAATTATCAGGAAATACAGGTTCATCTGGTTTAACACTGCAGGAATTAAGGCAAAGAACTGCTGAAAGAAACGCATCAGAAGGTAATAGAGTGGGCGATACAGTAGACATATCAGAAGAACGTGCTTTTGAAGCTTCATTAGATGCTGAAATAGAAAGAGCAAGGGCAGGAGATCGAAGTGGTCTTGATGAAGCTCTTGAATTATATTGATAAATATATGAACAGGAGGATATTTTAAAATATGACATATTCAAATTCAAGAGCAGGTTCAAGCGAAGAATTCATAACTAATGATCCAAACGCATTTGATAATCTTACAAGTGAAGAGGCGAGAGCAGCGAGAATTGCTGAACTAAGACGAAGATCTGCTGAGAGAAGAGCAGCAGGTCCTCAAGTTGGAGATACAGTGGATATATCTGAAGAACTAGCATTTGAGAATTCACTAACAAGTCGAAGGAGTGAAACACAACCAGTTACAAAGAACGTTTCACCACCACCTGAGAATTTAAATGAATTTCAAGAGAAGAGTTTTGTTGAATTAATTCAGACAGATCCAGAGGGATGGTCAGAAGACATTTTTGGACTCCAAGAAAAATATCCAGAGTTAGCTAAAGTACAATCATTCTCTCAGGAGACGATTGATGCCTTTGATTCAGATACTTATGATAATTACAATAGAAAACTTAATACCTTTCAACTCGCAAAAAAACTAGACTTAAAACCATTGTCGGCAACGACAGGAACAGTTGTTAACACTGCTGATAAATCATTAAAAAGTTTTGCGGTCACTGCCGAAACAAGTTTAACTAACTTTTTATCTACAGCAACTAAATTAGATAATGCTCTCTTTGATTTACCTGGTGAAATTAAAAGCACAGCAGCTTTAATTGCAGGTGGAGCACAATCATTTGTAGGTCAAATTGGTAATTCATTGTCTGATGCGTTGATTGGTGGTGTTAAAACTGGATTAAGTACTATCGCTACAACTATATTCAGTTCTATTCCACAATATAATATCGCTCTTCGAGTTGTGAAAAAAGCACAGGGTGCCTTGCTTGGTCCTGTCTCAAAGGTATTTAAGGGTATGAACTGTCTTGCATCAAAGGTTAGTGGTGCTTTACAAGGTGCACTTGAAGATATGTTGACTGCTTTTGTTAAAAATTCATTGAATGCTCCTGCTTGTGCGATACAGCAATTTATTGGTTCTGTATTAACTAAAGTTAATTCTTTAATTGATGGTATTGTCGGACCTTTAACTGGTGGTATTAGTAAAGTTTTAGGACCATTGTTCAAGGTTAGAGACATTTTAGGTGCTGGTATTAATTTAGCAGACAAAATTGGTGATTTCTTCAATTGTAGTCCAGAAAAAGTTGTTAAAAAACAAAACAGTACAAACACTTGGAAAGTGGATGGGTCAGGACAAAAATCAAAAAGTACAAGCGAAAAACAAAATATTCTGGACAAAGCAACAGCTGCTGCCAATAATGCATCAAAAAGAATTGAGAAATTTGGTTCTGGTAGTTTAGTCAAGGAAAAACTAACAAAATTTGAAGAAGAATATGGTCAGTGGACGATTTTTGGTTCAAAGGTAAGTGATGCATCAGATCAGAATATAGGAACTGATTGTTACACTGGAAATGTATTTAAGTGCGGTGCTCCAACTGGTGAAATATTTGGTGGTGATGGTATTGGTGGTGCAGGAAAAGTTCTTTTCGGTAATTTTATTAATAAACTCGATCCAGATGACTTGTATGGTGAAATAAAAAGAACAGCAAGTATCATTGGATTTGAAGTCACTGATACTGGTTCTGGATATACTGAAGAACCAGATATTGCTTTTAATGATAATTGTAATCAGGGTTATGGTGCTTTTGGGAAAGTAATCATTGACAGAAATGTAAACTCACCAACATATGGACAAATAACAAATGTAATTATAACAAGTGAAGGTGAGAATTATCCAATTGATTTACCAGGAGAGGTGGGTAATGTATTTCTTAAAGAAATTATAGTTGAAGATGGTGGCACTGGATATGAAGATGCATTTATTGAAGATGACTGTATGAATTTACAAGTAGTTGATGGTAAAATCACAGGAGTTGAAATAACTTGTCAAAAACCATACGATTCAATACCAAATATAATTATATCTAATGAGGGTATTGGTGCTGTTCTTCGTCCAATTATGTCATCAACACCAACTAAGTTGGATCAACCAGTTCTACAGTCTGTTGATTGTGTAGGTGCATTCCCAAAACCAGGAGAATATTAGTATGGATAAACAAAATCATCAGGTAAAAAACTTCGGTCCTCAGTTCTTTATAGAGTCTGGATCGGATGAGATGACCTATGCAGGTCGAACAGTATTCCTTATGGCTGGGATTACGAAGGATAAAATAAAAAATAATATATCTTTCCATGAAACTGGATTGGCAAGATATCATACTGAAAAAGACTACCAGATAGAAACTGGTGTAAAGTCTAAAGATACTGATAATACTATGAGAACACTGGTTCATCATGGAAATTATACTGTAAACGCTGACAAGGGTGAAATAAGATTATCAGCAAGGAATATAATTATTGAAGCTTCAAATGAATTAATTCTTGAGGCACCAAAAAAGATACGGATTGGTTATGAGGAGAGGGGTGCAACTAATGAAATTAATTTACATGCGGATAAGGTTGAAGTTACGACCAAAGGAGGCAACATAGGAGATCTTCTTAAGACTAGTAGTTTATTTTCTTCTTTCTCTGGAAGTTTTGTTTCTGGTGGTAGTTTAGCATCTGCTGCAGCAGGAATGTATGGTGGACCAGTTGCGGGTGCTATCGCCAAAAAGTTTTTCTAGTAGGTATTTAAATGACTCAACCATATGATACTACGAACGTCAATGATGGAGATTCGATATTTGAAGATGCCTATATCTATGGAAAACTTTATTATAATTTTGATTTAGATGATGTAACGTTTAGAAATGTACATATAAAAGAAAATTTATTTGTTGGTGGAATATCAACCTTCGTTGGTGTAGCGACATTTAAAGATGATATTTTTGTTGATGGAAGATTAAATATAGATTTTCTAACCGTAAGAAAAGATTTCGAGGTTGGAATTGGTGGAACTGTTTTTTCTGCGGATACTACCAGTACAAATGTTGGTATTGGAACGACAGCACCAATACAAAAGTTTCAAGTTGGCATTGATACTGGTACTTTTGTTGTTAATTCGTATGGAGTAGTTGGTATTGGAACTACAAATCCTGGTATTGGATCTTATTATGATGATAATAACGGTGCCAATCAAAGAAATGATAATACGCAAGGACCGTTAAAACTTGATGCAGATGGTAGTGTTGCGATTAGAAGAAATATTTATGACTCAGTAGGTGCACCTGGTGCGAATGGAATGTTCCTTAAAAGGAATGAATTTGGTATAAGATGGACAGCGATTACACCAAGTGAAGATCAAACAGGTATTTTAATACAGGATGAAGGTGTAGAGATTCCACTTACGGGTGTCGCTCAAACTTTCCATACTGTAAATTTTTCTCAAAGAAATAGTTTAGGAATTGGTACGGATACCCTAGTTCCCACAGCACAAAATCCAACAGTTGGAACTGGTATAGCGACAATATTTACGAATGATCTGTGGGGATATACTGGTGTTGGAAATAATGCTTCTATCTTTAGAATGACAAATGTTGGAATTCAAAAGAATAATCCAGGATTTGTTTTAGATGTAGGTGGAACTTTAAATGTAGACGGTGCTACAACACTCAATGATACATTAGATGTAGATGGTGCTACGACACTTAATAATACTTTAGATGTAGATGGAAATACTACATTTAACAGTGGATTGGATGCATCTAGCACTACAAACGCTTCAGTTCAAATTGATGGTGGTGTTGGTATTGTTAAAAAACTAATTGTCGGAGATCAAACAAGATTAGAATCAACTATAAATTCAACTGATAAGGATACAGGAGCATTAATAGTTGAAGGTGGTGTAGGTATAGAAAAGAGATTAAATGTTGGTGCTGCTGTTGACTTCAAGAGCACTTTAAATGTAGATGGAAATGTAACTTTTAACGCTGAGTTAGATGTAGATGGTGCTACGACACTTAATAATACTTTAGATGTAGATGGTGCTACGACACTTAACAATACTTTAGATGTAGATGGAAATACCACATTCAATAGTACGTTAGATGCGTCTAGCACTACAAACGCCTCAGTTCAAATTGATGGTGGTGTTGGTATTGTTAAGAAGTTAATCGTTGGTGGTGATACTAAAATTGAATCAACAACAGATAGCACATCCAAAGATAGTGGTGCTCTTATAGTTGAAGGTGGAGTTGGTATTGAGAAGAAAGTTAATATTGGTGGACAAACAAAAATAGAAGATGCTACATCTTCAGTTGGTAAAGATAGTGGTGCTCTTATAGTTGAAGGTGGAGTTGGTATTGAAGAAAATTTGAATGTTGGTAATAATACTAAATTAATCGGAACTCTAGAGTTAGAAAATTCAATTATTGATAAGTTGAATAGTGTTGGTTTTGATGTAAGTAAAAGTAAAAATGATTATAGACTATCATCAGTAGGGTCAGGTGTATCTTGGAGACCATCTGGTGTCGATACTGAAAATGCAGTTTGGGTAACTGTTGATGGTGATGATACTAACAGTGGATTCTTGGAAGGAGACGCAAAAAGAACTGTTGGTGGTGCTGCGGCTGTTGCGAAAGCAGGAGATACAATTATAATTCGATCAGGAACTTATGTTGAGAACAACCCAATCGGATTAAGAACTGATGTTTCTGTATCTGGAGAAGATTTAAGATTAGTTACTATTGTTCCACAAAATAGAACGAAAGATGTTTTTCATGTAAGAAGAGGATGTCTAATACAGAATCTCAATTTTTCTGGTTTGAATAATGATGGAAAAGGTGGAGTTTCATATGCTCATACGGATTGTGGTGCTGTTGCTTTCCCACCAACACAAACAGCAGTAAATGCAGGCACAGATTTTCAGGCAGTATCTGGTTTTACACAAGTAGGACCTGCGAATGAAGGACCAAGTGGAAGATGGAGATCACCATATATACGTAACTGTACTAATTTCATGACCAAGAGTATTGGTATGAAAATTAATGGAGATTTTGCGGACGCTAATTATACAGGAACAACTAATCTTGGACAGGATTTAAAATCCATGGTGTGTGATTCTTTCACACAATACAATGAAAATGGAATTGGAGTGTCACTATCAAATAATGCTTATGCTCAGTTAGTTTCGATATTCACAATCGCCACTGATGTTGGAATATCTTGTGTGACAGGAGGACAATGTGATTTAACAAACTCAAATTCCTCATTTGGTAACGTTGGTTTGAAAGCAGATGGTATCGGAAGAACTGAATTTACAGGAAAAATATTCACAAATGTCGCTGCTGAAAATGATACTTTCCCAATCAATGATTGTAAAGATTCTACAGGAGCTTTTCGAAAACCTTTTGATGGTCAAGGTTTATTCTTTAAAATAAATTTAGCAGATTATGATGACACCACTGCCATAGGAGTTTTAAATGAACCAATGCAGTTGATAAGATCAATCAAAGTTATTAATGGTGGATTGCCAGGTGATTATAATCCAGCAGCACCTCCAATTGTTACAATCCCAATTCCATTAGGACCAGAGGCAATTAGACCAGAATTCTCTGCTAACGTAAGTGCAGCAGGGACAATAACTTCTATTGATGTTATCTCAAGTGGAAGAAATTTCTTACCAAATCAATCATTCACAGTTAATCTCACTGGCACAGGAAGTGCTCAATTACAAGTTGATACTGATCCAATATTATTCACAGTTAATGTTGCCACAGAACCCACTATTACAGGATTAACAACAGTAACATTCAATGAGTTTGTACCATACAAAGTCAACGCTGGAGTTAATATTGAACTTCGTAGAATTAGTCGAATCATCACAAGTTCTCATTCCTTTGAATATATTGGTGCTGGTACGGATATAAATAAAGCGAACCCCTTCCAAGGTGGAGTTCCTATACCAGCGAATGAAGTTATTGCAATAAATGGAGGGCAAGTTCCATTTACCAGCACCGATCAAAAAGGTAACTTTAAAATTGGTCAGGGTTTAATTGTTGATCAAACAACTTCAACAATTTCTGGTAGAGATTTCAACAGAGCAATCCAAGCACAGTTAACACCATTAATATTAGCATTGAGATAATATGGCAATAGCACCAGTCAATAGGTTTATATCACTCGCAGTTCCTGTAGCACCAGGACTGCAGAAATTGTATGAGGTTCCTACTGGTGCTTCTGCGTTAATTTTGTATGCTCAAGTAGCGAACGTTGGAATCAATACATATCCTAAAACTACTTTTATTCAAAGAAGAGAATCAAGAAGTACAAGATTAACAAGAGATATACGAGTTCTAAAAGATGTTGAAATACCACCAAATGATGCAGTTGTCTTAGTTGATGGTAGATTAGTTTTAGAAAAAACACCAACAACGTTGGATCGTATTTTTATATCTGGAGAGTAGAGTGGAGTTAGTACAATAACAAATGTTGTTTACTGTGAACCTTTAGGAGTTGCGACTGTAACCACGATAGGAGATCACAACTTTGCTTCTGGTGACCAAATTACACTGGGTGGTATCGCATTTACATGTTCAAATAATAATTCAGGCATTACAACTACAATTTTCCCAGATCCTCAGGCATCATATACAATTATTGATGTTAATAATATAAAATCTTTTGTCGTAGAAGTTGGAACTTCGAATGGTATTAATCATTTTTACAATCCAGCAATTCATACATTTGTCAGAGCAGGAGTAAATTCAATAACAAGAACCTCTACAGGAGCAAAGTATACTGCTACTGCTGGATCTTACGATGCTAAAACTGGTGTTCTAGGTCTAACAATTGCAAATCATGGAATGTTAAGTGGAGGTACTTCAAAGAATGTAACTGGTGCAATTTATGATGCCAAATCTGGTATCATGACAGTTACATCTGCTACTCATGGACTTAGTTCTAATTCAATTGTCAAATTTGTTGATAATTCATTATCATTTACATGTACTATGGATGGTAATACAGCGACTAAAACATATCCAAGAACAACAGATCCTGTGAGTGGTATTTTTAAAACTGTTACAGTTATTGATCCAAATACTTTTAAAGTGGATGTTGGTAAGAGTCCACTTGTTACTTTCACTCCAACTGCAGTTGATTTTGATACAGCTTCTGGAATTATGACATGCAATATTGGTGCGAATACATTAAGTACAGGAACAAATGTTAAGTTGGCTAATGGTAGTCTCACATTTACAACGGGTGGTGGAACTGTAACATATCCACAACCTGCAAACACAGGAGCGTATGACACTGCGATTGGTATTACCTCAAATACAACCACAACAATTACATTGAATGTTGGATCAGCAGGTGCGAGTGGAATATATACGTTTACATCAGCGACAAGTGGTGCTGTCATCAGTGGTGGTGATTACACCCATACATTCGTAAGTGCTACATCTGGAGCTTTGTTAATCGCTAATGAGTCTATAGGAATCGCAACAAATTCAGTTATATTCACCTGCAGTCAAGATGGAAACAACTCTGAGCATGGATACCCAAGAGTTGGTGATCCAGCACATAATGTTAATTTGCCTATTATTGAAGGTACGACTAACACAATTAATGTTAATGTAGGAATTTCAACACAGGGTGGATTGGTCGCTCCACTACAAATGGAATTTCTAGCGAGTATTCTAGAGAATAGTAATGCCTAAGTATACAAGCGGAAGAGTAAAAAGGACTCCCCAAAACCGTTTAACAGATGATAGATATCGATATCTTGGATTAGACCAAGCAGAACCTAATATTGGAGATCCACCCACTCCTTCAGGAACTCCAAGTATTCCACCTGGACAACAATATCAATTAGTATCTATTTTATCAAATCCTGGTGAGAGATATTGGATTCCAATTGGTGGTGGTATTATACCTGGTTCGTTATCTGTTTTTGATGAAGGGTCATTGGTAGGAACACTTAGCAGCATTACACAAATGAACTTTGTGGGAATCGCCATAACTGCTAATGCTGTTAGTTTAGGTGTTGCTGCAACCATAACAGTAACACCACCAGGAGATAATGGAAGTGTTTTATTTAAAGATAATATATTTGGCCCAAATGCTAACGCTGGTGTTGGAACATATCGAGATGATTTTTCAACATCATCAGATTTAATATTTAATAGCACTGTTGGTATTTTAACTGTAGGAAAGGGATTAGAAGTTGGTGATACTGGATTAAAGGTTGGAGTTGGAGGGACATTTTTAACTGTCGCTGCCAGTACAGGATTAGTTGGCATAGCAACTACTAATCCAACAAGAGAATTAGATGTAAATGGTAACCTTAGACTAAGAAAAACAATATATGATTTTAATAATGATCCTGGTTCTCAAGGAAATCTTTTATCAAAGGGAACTACAGGTGTTGAATGGATCAATAACAATGCTGTCAGAACTGGTGCGGGTGGAACAATATATGATGTTCAATATCATAATAGTGCTGGATTAGTAGATGGTGCACCAAACTTTGTTTATCGTTCTGATACTTCCCGTGTTGGTATTGGAAGCACTCAACCTAGAGTATTACTTGATGTTCTTGGAATATCTTCTTTTAGAGGTGGAACATTTATTAATGGTCTATATGTCACTGGTATTTCAACTTTTGTAAATCAAATTAAAGCAGATGGTGGGATTGCTGCTAATACTGCTAGAGTTGAAGATTTAACACAAACCCGTGTTGTCTTTGCTGGAACATCAGGAGAGTTGATTGATGATTCTAATTTTACATATACAACTGCAACTGATACTTTAAATATTCTGAATTTATCTGGCACAGGACAAGCAGATATTCAAACATTAAAGACAGTTGGTATCACAACTTTAATGAATATTAAGGTAGATACAAATATAATCACAACTAACTCTGGTGCTTTAGTATTAAATGCTGCGAGTGGAGCAGTTCAATCGAATGCAGATATATTTTTAAATTCAACCACACAATCAGTTAGTAAAGACACTGGTTCACTTACAGTTGATGGTGGTGTAGGTATTGAGAAAAATTTAAATGTTGGGCAAAATATAAGTGTTGTTGGTATTACAACTTTGGCATCATCTGGTGGAATTACTACCACAGGTGGTGACTTATATGTAGGACGAGATCTTTACGTTAAAAGAAATTTTATAATCGATCAAGTCGATTTTAATAATTTAAATGTTTCTGGTATCGCAACTTTCAGAGGTGATGTTGAATTTTGGACAAACACAGGTGCTGCTAAATCATCTTATTGGAGTAGCACAGATAACTCTCTTAATTTTGTAAGCGGATCAAGAGCAAAGTTTGGATCAAGTGGTAACTTACAAATTTATCATAATGGATATACGAACGAAAGTTATATTCAACAGACTGGATCTTCTAATTTCTTTGTAAATGCCAGCAAAACTTTATTTTTAAATTCAACAAATGGAAACAGTTGGTTCCGTGGTATTCGAAGTGGTGCTGTAGAATTATATTATAATTCTTCACCAACTAATAGAAGACTTATGACATCTGGTATCGGAGTCACAGTTATAGGTCAAATAGATGCGGATGATATATCTCTTACAAATAGTTTAATAGTAGATGGTAATTCAAATCTCAAGGGAAGCGTAACATTAGGAGATAATGTAGCGGACAATGTTGTATTTAATTCAAAAGTAAATTCAAACATTCTACCAAATAGTGATTCCTCATTTGACTTAGGAAGTGAGACTTTAAGATGGAAAGAAGTATTTGCAGATAACCTTAATGGTGTAAATGTGAATATAGACGATTTGTATGTGACAGGAATCGCAACCTTTAAAAATGATGTTGAATTTTGGGGAAATGCTGGAACTGCTAAGTCAGTTTATTGGGATAAATCTGCTGATGCTCTTAAATTTAATAATGATTCATTAGCTACGTTTGGAAACAATGAAGCATTAAAAATATATTATGGTAATTCTCCATATGATCCAGGTTCGATATATCGACATAGTTACATTCGAGATGCTGGAACAGGAGATCTTGTTATATTATCCAATCAAGTTGCAATAAGAAATGCGGCTGAAACTCAAGATATGGCAAGGTTCTATGAAGGTGACCGTGTTGAATTGAGGTATAATAATGGTCTTAAATTTGAAACTACTGTTGATGGTGTTAAAATTAGTGGTGGACTTCAAGATAAAGATGGAGAATTAGGATCTGCAGGACAAGTGTTGTCTTCAACAGGAACCGAACTTGATTGGATTGAAATGGCTCCTGGTACTATAACTACAATTGATGTTAAACAGGAAAATTATTGTAATGTAGATGATACTCCACTCAATCCTATTACAGTAACTCCAACGTCTGCTGGTATATCAACAGTCAGTATTGCTGAGACAAGTAATGCTTATGGTAGAAAATATGTTCAAGATAATGATCCAACTACAACACCAGGTGGCAACTATGTTGTATGTGATGGTGACATATGGTATGACACAGATGGTACAAATTCAAGTGGATTTATGCCATCAGGATCCATTATAATGTATAATGGAGATACTGCTCCAGCTGGATGGACTCTTTGTGATGGCACAAATGGTGCACCAGATTTAAGAGATCGATTCATTGTTGCATCTGGCAGTACGTACAATCGAGGAGATACTGGTGGTAGTGCTGATTCAACTCTACCCTCTCACTATCATAATATGCCTGGTGATGACCAATTAGATGCAGCAAATAATACCGCTGGTTGGACTGCTACATCTGATGGTAATTTTGCTTATGATGCACAATCAGTTCTTTCAGGTAATGGTAAGGTGTGGAGAACAACCACTGTAGGTGAGACTGCAACAAATAAAAACTTGCCACCATATTATGCTCTAACCTTCATTATGAAGTTATAAATAATTAATAAAAATATATCATGTCTCTTAAAGTAAGAAAAAATGGATCTTGGGTGCCGATTGGTATAAGTGCAAAAGGAGCCAAAGGAGAGAAAGGTGTTAAAGGAAATAAAGGAAATAAAGGTTTAAAGGGTGTTAAAGGTTCTTCAGGTTCTCAGGGTTTTAAAGGTATCAAGGGAAATAAAGGTGAGAAGGGAGTAAAGGGTGCAAAGGGTGAAAAGGGAATCAAAGGTGCAAAAGGAATTTCAGGTATTGAAGGATCTAAGGGAAATAAAGGTAATAAAGGTAATAAAGGTGAAAAAGGTCTTAAAGGATTAAAAGGTGTTGGAGAAAAGGGTCTTAAAGGATTAAAAGGTGATCTAGGTGTTAAAGGTGAGAAGGGTAATAAAGGTAATAAAGGTAAAAAGGGAGAACTTGGTAATGTAGGATCTCAAGGTCTTAAGGGTATTAAAGGTAATAAAGGTCTTAAAGGTAATAAAGGTGATAAGGGAAATAAAGGTCCGAAAGGTGTTGACACTCAAGGTGCTGATGGTGTAAAGGGAAGTAAAGGAAATAAAGGTCTTAAAGGGAACAAGGGAGTTAAAGGAACCAAAGGAATAAAAGGTGTAACGGGTGCTGGAACTCCAATAGGACAAATTGTAGCGTGGTCTGGAAATATATCTCCACCTCCTAGCGGATATTTTGTGTGTGATGGACGGTCACTCAACAAAAATACATATTCTTCTTTATTTGCTGTCACAGGGTATATTCATGGTGGAAGTGGAAATAATTTTAACATACCAGATTTAAGAGATAAATTTATTGTTGGAGCATATTCTGATGGTAGTGATACGACTTACCCACAAATTAAACCAGGTGCTACAGGTGGTAGTGCTGATGCAACATTAGTATCTCACAGTCATACAATTAATAATCACACTCACTCTTGGAGTGGTACTACTAATAATCCAGGTAATCATACTCACTCATACAGTAGTGCAAATCATCCAACTAGTTCAGGTCCTGAGCAGAACCAAAGTGGTAGTCCTGAAGATAGAACAACCTTTAACGTTGGTAAAACTACAGGTGGGAGTGGTGGTCACACTCATTCAGTTAGTGGTACAACTGGTAATCCAAGTAATA
>MDTC01061081.1_pt1 | contig 12518 bp, 10 predicted proteins | sample 811181 | NCBI WGS metagenome assembly MDTC01 (sample SAMN05326644, study PRJNA326480) | marine metagenome | isolation source: seawater | place: Pacific Ocean: North | collected 2011 | reverse complement strand
GGTATCGCAAGTAACAGTAGATACAGCTATAACAAATGGCTCTAACAACCCTGTAACAAACAATGCAGTGCATGACGCATTAGCACTTAAATTAGACGCAACTGGTGGCTTTACAGGAAATAGAGCTATAGTAAGTACTGCTGGTGGAAGTTTAGGAGTTTTAGATGTTACTTCTACTGAAGTTGGATACTTAGATGGAGTTACATCATCTATCCAAACTCAATTAAATGGTAAGCAAGCATCAGGTTCTTATGCGGCAGCAGCTGGATCATCAAGCCAAAACTTTGCAACAAATAACTTAGTTGTTTCGGGTAATCTAACAGTGTCAGGGACTTCAACAACAGTAAACACTGAAACCATTGAACTTGCAGACAATACAATACTTTTAAATTCAAATGAAAGTGGTACACCTTCAGCTGATGCTGGACTTGTAGTAGAAAGAGGAACATCAGCCAATAAAGCTTTTATATGGGATGAGTCTGGTGATGCATGGTCTATCGGTCATACTGAAGCTGGTACTGCAGGTGAGACTACATTTTCTGTAGTTGGAAAAATGGTTGCAGCTACCAAAAGCGGAGCAAATACTGAACCAACTGGCGATTCTAACGGTATAGGTTGTATTCAAGTTAATAACAATGATGATATTTGGATTAGAGTTGATTAATGAGTCAGTTTAAAACACCAACAAAAAAGGTATCATTTACTATACAAGATACTGAAATGCTAATAAGGTTGCTTCAAGCTTCTCAAATAACAGGAGCTGAGGCAAAACCTTTAGCACAAGTGTTGGATAAGGTGGTAAAAATACATGAAGAGCTTCTAACTAAAATGGTTGAAATATAGTGGCAACTTGGAAAAAAGTACTAACAGAAGGTAATCAAGTAACTAAAGGTAGTATGTCTTGGTATTATTACTCGGCTAATCTTTCAATACTAAATGGAGAATATGCTGAAAGATGGAATGATGACTATGGTGTAGCAAGTAGCATTAATAGTCAAATATCAAGCACTAATGATACTTCTTCTAGTCATTGGCAAGTATCAAGAGCATCACAAATAGTTCCTTATGATGGAACAATTACTAGGTTTCAAATTAATATTGAAGCAACAGGCTCAAATGGTGATGTTGATATTCAATTATGGAAAGCAACTGCTTTAACTAAAGGTATAAACTATACTTCAACGGAACCTATGACTATAGATCACCTTTGTACTATAACATATGATTATGATGGAAATCACAATCCATCGGGAGTTGTAGGTAGTAGTAAAAATTACTGGGGTGACACGACAAGCTTTAATAACACATCTCTTACTGCTGGAGATTACCTATTTGTAGTTTTAAAAAGAACAAACGGGACTGACGGAAGTAGTTATCATGTTCACAGCACAATGTGCTACGATATAACACACTAGAAGGAATAAAATGGCAATAGAAATACCAGATTGGAGTTCAAAATCGTCAGACCAGCTTTCAAAAGAGGCTGAAGGAGTATTTGAAAAACCTCAATTAGAAGACTTAGACCCTATGTTGCTTGAACTATATACTAAGATGAGAGAGAGCTTATCTAAAATTAATGAGCACATTACTAAAGTTACTTCTATGCAGTCTGAGATTAATACAGAAAAAAATAAAGACGGTATTACTACAGCTCAAACTAATGCTATTACTGCTAATACAGCAAAAACAGGTATATCTTCAAGCCAAGCTAGTGCTATAACAGCAAATACGGCCAAGACTGGAATAACAACTGCACAAGCAAGTGCAATTACTGCCAATACTTCAAAAACTGGTATATCGACCGCACAAGGTAAACAATTACAACAACTAGCAGCAGGCACTATTCCTGTAACAGGTGGATCTTTAATCTTTTCATTTAATGCTAAGAATGGAGATTTAACATTTACATGGAGGACAGGGAAAACTGTTAAGACAGGAAAGTTAAACTTATCATGATTGATACACTTAAAACATCATCAGTGGGAGTTATGGGGTCAACTACAGCACAGATGATGCATTGGACAGAATGGGTCCCACCAATTTTTAGCGCACTAGCTGCGTTAGCAACACTAATATTTATGTTAATTAAAATATACAAGGAGGTACGATGAAAGAACTGATAGCAAACTATATTTTTAACGACGAAATGAAGGTTAAGATTGTAAAGGCGTTAAACGACAACGTTGACATCCCAATCATTTCAGAAAAAACTGAAGAAAAAATCTTAACTGCAATCTATGATTCAGTTGAGGAAATTGTTAAAGCTGAAATATTGAAGTAGTGAACTATAGGAGCAAGAGTCCAAAAACAACCGAAATAATACTGTATAATGATTTAAAGGTTACAAATGAAGGTGGAACTATTGTAGAACTAGGTATAATAGACCTGAAAGTATACAAAAGAAAACCAGACCATTGTAGCGATTGTAACAGTACAAAAGTTATTGGACTCGAAGTCTTAGGTGCAAAAAATGGAGTTTTATTTTGGATTTGTGACAGCTGCGAAAACTTACACTTTAAGTTTACTTTAAAAACAACAGAAAGATGGCTTGATAGATGTAAAGACTTTTGGACAGCACCAGAAGCTTGGCCAGTACCATCTAAAGAGTTATTTAACTAAGGAGACAATGAAACAGTATATAGTTACACCAGATAAACATTTTCCCTTACATGATAAAAAGGCGATTAATTGTTTAACTAAAATAATAGAAGCGGTAAAACCAGATGGATATATTGACTTAGGTGATTCAGGAGAATGGAATAGCGCAAGTCATTGGCAATGGAAAAGAAAGACTAAGCCACCTTTAGAATACTATCTACCAAATATCATTCAAGAAATTGTAGAAGTAAATAAGGGAATGGATATAATAGATGAAGCGTTAGATAAGGCTAATGTTAAAGAAAAACACTTTATAACAGGTAATCACGATCAGTGGCTTAATTACTTTGTTGAAGAGTTTCCTTATCTAAACCAATACAGCTTGGACAAAGCTATGAGATTAAAAGAAAGAGGTTTCGAAGTTAAACCTTTAGGTGAACTCTTAGAGATAGGAGATATGAGTTATTATCATGGACATAATTATAGTGGTATGAATCACGCTTCAAACCATTGCAGACAGTATAAACAGAATATAATGTATGGACATCATCATGATATACAAGTCTATACCGACAAAAGTGCTAAAGGACCGATAACAGCTTATTCGATAGGTTGCTTAAAAGATTTGTCTCCTGAAGTAAATGGATTTGTTGGTGGTAGACCTATGAATTGGAAACATGCAATAGCGATAGTTACATATCATGGACCAAATAGTTTTGTAAATATTGTAGAAATTAAAAATGGTAAAGCAATTGTAAATAATAACTTAATAGAAGGGTAAAACAGTGGGAGACATCTTAACTATAGTTGAGACCTTTGGTATACCAGTTGCAGTTGCGATGGTCTTTGGCTTTTTTATCTGGAAGCAAAACAAGTATATACAAGATGACCTTATTAGCGATATAAACGGTCATTTTAAAAGACTAGAGGGCATAGTAATTAAGTTAATAGACCAACAAAAAAAGAACCAAATAGAATTGAAAGGTCTGAAGCACAACTACCAAAGCATTGTAGATATTGTAACGAAACTGTTAAAGGATAGAAGAGATGGCTAAAAAAATATTAGAATTAAAACAGTTTATGAAAGGTATAGTATCCTCTCCTTCATCTACAGACATCCCCGAAGATTCTGCTGTTTTTTCTGCTAATATTGACGCTATATCTGAAGAAGGTAAATTAAAAGGGGTTAAAAAGGATTTAGAAGTCTCCGATTCAGATAACCGTATCTCTAATATACAATTATTCCCTACTTCAAATACTGGAGTGTCAGCAACACCACTTAGCTCAGTATCGTCCATAGTTATATTAAATAACGACACTGAGACGACCACACCAATAGGTGCGACTCAACAAGCATATAAAACCTTCGAAGCAAATGAATATATATCAAATATATTATTATCAGCTTCGACGATCAGTACAGCCTATCCTATTGCTCTGCAAGACTTCGCTAATGATACTGAAGCAACATATCTTCTAGCAGGGACAACAAATGCGGTGACTAATAATGTAGATGATTTAGGCGAAAGTACTATACCTCTTGATGCAACTCCTACATCTATGGGACTAAAGGTTGGTCAAACTATAAAAATAGAAAAACACGATGATGTTGCTGTCTTTGAATATGTTAGAGTTACTGCTATTGATGATGCTAATACTGAGATTACAGCCATTAGAGGTATGGACGAAACAGATGTTATAGCTTTTGCGGATGATGCTAAAGTTTATAATAAGTGTGATTATAATGTTACATTAATAGAATTTGCATCTGATCCAACAGATATTAAAATAACATTAAAAGCGTCTAATGGTACTACTATTCATACCGCAGATTCAGTATATATTGCAGACAGTATAGATATTTCTCCTAAAAACTTTATTGTAACAAGTGCAAAAGAAGAAAACTCTGAGAAAACAACAACTAATATTATTTTTTATGACCAAGATGATGTAAACGAAAGATATGAACTGAAAGTATTAGATAACTTTTATTCGGAAAATGGTGGGAATCGATTATTAATCTCTAATGAAAACGAGGGAGATTGGTCTGTTGGTGAGGCACTTCCTAAAGTATCATTAACATCTGGTCCTAATTCAGTATATATCGGAACAGGAAATCAATCCTATAGCGACTCTAAATGGTTTGGTAAAATAAATCATAAACAGTTTGGTAACTCTTTTGAAGGATATTTTTTAGAAGAAGCCAGACTTCAGGCAATAGATGAAAACCAAACTATATTTAATGTAGATACAATGCTACACCCGAATTATGCGGCAACTTCAAATACACCTGTGGTAGATAAAATGACAACAGGAATTATAGGTGCATCTTCTGGTAACAGAAAACTATTTGATATAAAGAATTGGTCTGCAACAGGAACTAATGCGACAGCGAATAAAGCCTTATTAGGTAAACAAACCGCATCTAATGATCTAGGGTATATACCAGGAGCAATATGTAGTAGTGAAAAAATAACTGCTATAATGTCTAATAGCACAGTTGGCGCATCTTATACGCCGTATTATGCTTCCTCATGGACACATGATGATTGGGGTAATAGTGAAGAGATAACAGGGCACTTACACAACGAAACGTTTGCAGACGATTCAAATGATTATGTAAAAATGTCTTACTGCTTTATATCAAGCAAAACTTCATTTGATTCAATTGATGTTTGGGCTACAAGGTATAGAGAAGACAGAAATGTTACGCAAGAAATGAAAGCGTTGCCGCTTGGAAACTTTAAATTACGATTTCAATTAACTACTACAGCAGAAATGAATACTAATCTAGGGGTAGGCAAGGTTATTACCAGAAAACCTCCTACTGGAGCCTTTATTAGTGATATGTACGAAAAAAACAATACTCTATATGTACTTTACTATAGGGTTAATGGTTTTACTCACAATGAAGAATGGTTATACTCTATCGATCTAAGTCAATTAGATAGTTTAGGGGACTTAACTGGACAAAGCATAAATGCAAAGCCAATTACACCTAGTTTTCCATCATTAAAAAACTATGGTAAAGATTATGAAAATCATGGTAAAGAGTGGTGGTTACCTTCTGACGTTTGGGATGGCAGCAGTATTCCTAGTAGACAAAAAGTAGGTAAAGACGGTTTATATAGTGTTTATTCTAATAAATATAAATGGCGTAACACAGACATGCTAGGTTTCTTAGATAATGGTAAGCATTGTAAAGTTCAAACTGTAGTCGATGGTATTACAAAGACGCCTGATACAGATAGTAATTGGCATAAAAATTACGCTGAAGATGATGGTGACCATACTAGTAGAATTATGGGTTGGGTCTCTACTTCTGGAAGTTTAAACTATGATGACAATTCTTATTTAGGAAGTAGATACGATAGGCAAGAATTAAATCACGGCTATAGCTTTGGATTTAAAGAGGATACTTATAGAGTATATCCAGTTAAAAAAGGTTTAACTGATTATAGAGATAGTACTGATGATATTGGTGTAGTTGCTTTCTTAGAGGGTAGCCAGTTAACATCTAATATAAATCAAAAACACAGAATGAGAAGGCTTACTCAGGGTGTTAGAAAATGGCACAAATACAATATTGTATATAACAACGTTACACCTACTTTCAAAACATGGAATGATTATGTACTTATCAGTGCTAATCCACTTAACCATGGAGCGCTACAAAGAACAGCAGCAAAAGATGGTGAACTTAAAAGACAGCATAGTACAACAACTACTGATACTGAAGGTAACCAATGGGTAGTTTCACAAACAGTTAAAATAGGTAACGAAACTATAGATGGAACATTTAGTAACTCTTGGAACTCTTTAGGGTTAACAAATTTAAATGCAAATGAATCTAATGCTTCAATTAGTGGTAGAATTTTAAGAAAAAAGAATGCCTTTAGGATTGGAGCAATATACAACCACAATGTTCAGGCAAACAGTGGTACAGACTCCGAACCTTCAAATACTTATGAACAGGCAGCTAATAGAACAATAACAACTCTTCCTCCAACTTCAACTTCTCAAACTGGTCAATCAGATAATGATTTAACGACTGGAAACCCATCTTTAAAACACAGTGTTATAAGTGTTAGTAAGGGAGAAAAGTTTAGTCCTTCTACGGGTTCAGGAAGAACACTAAAAACTAACGATAAATTATATATTACAAATATTAGAAGCGAAGAAAGTCAAAATAATACTTTAATTAATCAATGGACTAAAAGTACAGATTTAGATACATATACAAAAATTGAGGCCAAACCTTTTTCACCAGTGACCAGTTATAGTCCATTAAGGGTTACAAATATTGGTAACTCTGCTTTTGTATTAGCTAAAGAAGGTTCAAATGCAAGTTCGGATACTATTGCATCATTATATCCTACAACTGGAGATATAGTAAATGGATTTGTAAAATATAACAATAGTGGAGTGGCGCAAACATCAACTAATAATAATACGTTTGGCAACACTAATAGTGAATTTTTATATCAAAACCCTGGTTCACAATTAAATGTTGGTATGGATGTTTCATTTCAAGATGCTGTAACAACAGGAACAGACACGACTGTTCCCGCTGATAATGTTATAGACGAATATGATCCAGGCAACTTTATGACTGGAACTACAGTATATTATAAAATATCTTTAGTATATGATGGTTATCAAGAAGGTCCAATACAGAACGCTGATAAAGCGGTACCCGTAACAGGACAATACAATTTTCAAACAGCCTCTTTAACATTAAGGCTTTCTTCTCCTCCAAGAAGAGTATCACATGTTGTTATATACAGAAGAAACAGTATAGAAGAATTTTATAGAATGGTTACTGAAGTTTCACTAGAAGATGGATGGACTTACAATTCTCTTGATGATGAATATAGTATAATAGTAACTGACTCTGGAACATTAGGTGCGACCTATGAAGCGGTTACAGGTATGCCTGAATCCTTACAGCATACAAATATTAATTACAAAATAAGTACTACAGCGTTGGGACATTTAGTTGTAGGAGATTGTTGGCACCCAGAGATCAAGCAAGGTCAAAACTTTATTTTTAAATCGCAACCACAAGCTTATTCTAATTTTAATTGGTCTAAAGATTATTGTGTTTTACCAAATAAACCTACAGCAATAGCTTGGTTTGCTGGTAAACTATTTGCTTTTGACTTACATAACATGTGGCGCATAAACCTTGATAATTTGGTCATAGAAGACAGTTATGAGGGAATTGGCTGTATAGGTCCAGAATCTATATTAGTTACCGATATAGGCATGTTTTTCTGCGATTATCAGGGTATGTACTGGCATAACGGGCAAAGAGCAGAGAATATATCAAGAGATATACTTCAAAATTCAGCATCAGATGATTTAAAGGGAGACACATTAGAAACTGATTATCCTTTTAAGTGGGCTCCATGGCAAAGGATTGACCATCAAATAAATCCGCATATATTATATGATGCTAAAGAACAGAGTGTATTGTTTTGCTTTAAAAACTTAAGAAAAGACGATGGTGAAACTACTGCTTATGGTGCATGGAAATTTAGTATTACACGTAAAAGATGGGACTTTCTGGAACTTGAAAACTTCAAAAGTGTGTTAACGGGTAATAAAAATGATATATATACAGGTGCTCAAGATAAACTCTTAAATCTTGGAGCAAATGAATTGTCTAGAAAACCTTTTAAATGGGTAAGTAAAAATTTAAATATGGGTTCTGCAACAGAGGAAAAAGTACTTACTTCTATAAAATTAGTACTTAATAATGATGCTCAAGCAACCAACTATTTAACTACTTATAAAAATAACCTTAGTATATCATTAGATAATGGGTCCCTTCAGAATTTTGATAACGATGGATTAACAGTTACTAGAAAAGGCGCTATAATTATCTACAAACCTACTGGTGGTAAAAAGTTCAAGAAACTTAGATTTGAAATCGAAGGGCAAACATTAGAGATAGATGCTATTTCAATAATATATAGAAATAAAAGTATTAAATAATGCCAAGAGACGTTACAAGATCCAGGTCACAATTAGGTGGAGGTGGTAAAACTGCTCCCAAAGTTAAAGATACTGATGTACAAAGGGCTTTATCCGAAGTCTATAAAGAATTAAATGTCTTAACAAAATCAGTTAGTTCTGTAGCTAATTTAAGTCAATCAACTCCAGCAGAAGGAAAAGATGGAGATATTAGGTTATATGTAGATTATGCTGCAGACGGAACTAAAGGTTATTTTGTTCAAGGTAAATTTGGCGACTCATGGGCATCTGGAAGATTATCTTTTGACAGTATAGACCCAAAGCAACAAAAATCAGTTGTCAATAGAGCAGGATCATATGACGCAGATGGTGGCGGTTATATTACAACAGAGGGTGTAACATACGAAAACTTAGATAATAACAGCGATGTAGGTCCTTTAGGGGGTCAGGTTGCGAAAGGTAATCACAATCATGAACATCAATCGTTAAATGGAGCAGGAACAAATGACCATAACACAATCGACTCTCACCTTAGCAACCTAACAAAACACAGGTTAGCAAGTGACGATAATAGCAAATATATTAATACAGTTTCGTCAACATCAAATGATTCAGGAGATGACGATACGTGGGCTAGGTCAGACCACTCACATACGTTAAATCAAGGCGAAACATATACCTTTACCGCTAAACAAAACATAGACCGAGGAAATGCAACCTACGATGCTTTATATGTTAGAGGCACGTCAGATTTTGTTGGAGATGTTTCAATCGATGGTAACCTAACTGTTGATTTTGCAGAAAACGCTGGTGGTAATACTACTATAGACCAAAATTTAGATGTAGCTGGTAATGTTACTGCAGGTCAAAATGTAGCATTAAATGATAAATCAAGCGAATTAAGCAATAATGTTAACGATACTAGTACAACTACCATTCATGGTAAAAGCTTCCTTAAAAACAGCTTAGAAGTCCTTAAAGCATTAGGAACTGGTGAAAAGCACCTTACTCTTGCTAGTGATAGTAGTAACAAACTAGATATATCCGTTACTGGAACAGGAGTAGTAAACTTTTCAGGAAACAATGCGTTTAGGTTTGATCAGTCGCTAGAACCTGAAGTTACTATGACAAAGAATTTAGGTAGTCAAAGTAAAAAATGGTTATCTATACATGCTGGAGAGTTAATAGTAGAAAACCTTGTGGCTCAAGATGTTATGGCTACTATAGGCGGTAGAATTATAGTTGCTCCAACTACAAAATTAATGTTAGCTATAACTTCAGGCGAATCATTTATAACTACTGAACACGATATATTTGAAATAAACGATATAGCATATTTACAATCTGCTCCATCAGGAGTTGCTCAAGTTGAAGCAATGAGAATAATTAGTACATCTGGTGGTAGTGGTCCTTATGCATATGGAGTAACTAGAAATGTTGATACTAGTGGTGCTAATGCATGGGAAAAAGATGATGCTATAGTAAACCTAGGACATGAGCAAGGTGATGGCTTTATTGATTTAACAGCAACTCAAAGTGTTTACAGTAATGAAGGTCCTATGATAGGACTATTTGCAAGACCTTCTGAGACTAATGGTGTATTATCAGATTGGAATGTTCCAGAAATAGCAAGACTTGGTAACCTAAGTGGAACAGGATATACAGGTAATGATGACTTTGGAATTATGATTGGTGAAAATTTAGGGTATTCTCATATACACGGAACGTATCCTTTTAGGGGATTAATTGGAAACAGAGAAGGTGTAAAACTATACAATTCTGATATATCTTTATATGACGGTGATGACTTAACTGCTTTTATAGGTAAAGATACCAACAATAGACCAGTATTTGCATTGGGTAATGATATGGGTTCTGATTTTAGCGATTCATCATTACTTTATAAATGGGACCAAACTCTAAATGGAGGTAACGGCAAATATAAATTAACACTATCTAACACTGATGTTGATTTAGGAGTGGATATAGCCCTTTCAGAAAATAGTATTATAGATGCTATGCCTTGGTTTACAGCAGATCCTGGGGGATTAGGAGATGATACAGAAGGATTATATCTATCAAATAAATGGTTAGGCTTTTATGAAAACCCAGCGGGTAACGGTGGTAACGATACTTATTGGCCTATTATAATTGGTTCAACAGGTACAGGTGCTAACTTAGAACCATTTTTTGAGATTAAAAACGCTGCAACTTATCCAACTGAATACATTAGATATACCGTCGCTAATGGATTAGAAATATCTGGTAAAGTAAATATATTAGGACAGCAACCTTCTCAAGTATTAAAAGTAAACCCTGATATTCAATTTAATGTAAGCAATAATGGTGCTGGTTTCACTGAAACGTTTACATTAACAGTGACTGGAAAAGTTTTTGCACATTTTAGAGTAAAAGATGCGAGTAATGGTAAAATACAATTTACAAACTCTGCTAATGCAGATGTCGTTACATATACTGATATTTTAACAAATTTATCAGGAGTGGGGTCAATGTGGTATACAGCTGAACTTGAATTAACTGGTTCAAATGGTATCCGTGGTTTTAGGTGGAGAAATGTTGGAACTGACAATACTCCTCATATAGTAGAAGATATAGTAATAACTAGGGATACACCTGGTGACCCTCATGCTATATTATATTCTAATAATGCTATACCTGGAAATACAGATTATACTTTATCTAACGACATAACGTTAGGAAACGGATCAATAGAAGTAGGTAACGCAGCAATAGATACAGGAGTATATAGTACAGGTAAAAATAGCTTCACAAGTACTACTCCTGGATTTTATTTAGGAACTCATAATTCAGATTTGACAAAATTTGCACTAAACATTGGAGATAGTAACACTTTTTTAAAGTATAACAATTCTAGTAATGAACTTGATATAAATGGAGCGAATATACTTATTTCAAATGCTTCTGGAGTTGTTAATATAGGAGAAGATTTAGCAGACGCTGGTCCTGTTAATTCTGTCTTAGTTGGAAAATGGGGTACTCAAACAATAGACACTTTACAACCAGCGACAACAGTTGCAGGTGGTCATGGTATATTAGTAAACCACGAAAATTCTAAAGATTACACAACGTTAAATGAAAACGGATTTGTAAGGAGAGGTTTTGATTATCCTATAATAATACATTCTGGATTTCATTGGGGAGGACCAGTAAATACAGGCGGATCTACAAGCGGTACAAATACTTTTAATAGCAGTTATTTTGATTATAATAATCATGGTCAATATGGAGGTGGCAACTCAGGTCTTGGGTTTGCAAGTCGTGAAAATAGAATATCTTACTTTTGGAATTATGATAATACGTACGTGCCAACAGGTAGACAGTTAATATGGACATTTACTCCAACAATTTCAAAAGGAGGTTCTGGAGCTGGTGAATCTATATCCGATAATGAAGTAAGGGCATATCGTTTTTGGGGAAGTGGTAACGATGCAGATTCCTATTGGGGAGGTGACGGAGGTGGTTCTGAATTTAGCTATAATTTTGCACTCATGCATTATGAAAGCTCAAATGATGCAGGTATGAACAGTCATTCATATACTCAAGGCAATATGGGAACTAGAGGTTGGGGAGTCGATGGAAGTGCTTATGCTTATAACGGTCAATTTATACCCTCATATCTTGCTGGTTCAAGCGGTAAGGCTGTTTCTTATGGTATAATACCTTCGGGAACAAATGTTACATATTTATATTTGATAGCTGGAGTATCTGGAACTCGTTCTGAATTAGGGCACGAATCTCATTGTCATGGAGGAATTTTAACTATATGGGAAACTGACGAATAATGAGTTTATCTTCTGATATATTAACTCAAATACAAGCAGTGGATAATAGTAGTAGTGCTAATATATCTAATATAACAGATGCTATTAAAAGTACGGCATGGGAAGCTGCATGTGTAG
>MDTC01132533.1_pt1 | contig 12521 bp, 13 predicted proteins | sample 811181 | NCBI WGS metagenome assembly MDTC01 (sample SAMN05326644, study PRJNA326480) | marine metagenome | isolation source: seawater | place: Pacific Ocean: North | collected 2011 | reverse complement strand
AGTGAAAATATTAAAATAAGAATTATAGAAATTAATATCGATATAAAATATGTTGTACTAACATATTTTTTAGCTAATCCATAATCATTTGAGGCTAAGCTCTCTGCTAATTTATTTCTAAGTCCATGACCAATACCTAAATCTGAAATCTCAAGCCAATTAATCATTGCACCTATTGTTAACCAAATACCATAATTTTCTTGACCTAAATATTGCAATGATAATCTTACAACATACAGGTTTAGTAAAATAATTATGAATTTATATATGAAGGACCAACCAATATTTTTAAAAGCCAAAATACTTCTTGGTGATAAGTTTTTTATTTTCGAATATATAATGTTCATAAATTTTAAATGGACAAATTTGATTTATTATGTGCTGTTAAAGTTGAAATAAGTTATTTAACCAAGAACCAATTATTAAGTAGAACTTCTCTGTTGTATAACATTGGCTTCATTGTCATATAGTCTATTACCTGAACACCAGCATAATTACATATTGCTTGGCCAGCGGCTGTATCCCACTCCATAGTTGGTGCAAATCTTGGATAACAATCAGCCTTTCCTTCTGCTACCATACAAAGTTTTAAAGAACTTCCTTTTGAAATTAGTTTTACGCTTCCATGTTTCTTTTTCATTTTTTTTATGAAATTTTCGGTTTCTATTGTTAAATGAGATCTACTAGCAACAATTGTAAATTCAGTTCTATTATTTTTTATTGGTAAAATTTTAGATGTTTTGATAAGATTATCAATTTCAAAGCATTCTAAATTAACATTAACCTTAGCTGAACCAAAAAATTCGTTTGAGAAATACAAAACTCCTTTTTCCGGAACAAAGACAACCCCAATCACTGGGTTTTGATCTTTAATCAGAGCAATATTTATTGTAAACTCGCCGTTTCTTTTGATAAACTCTTTGGTACCATCAATAGGATCAATAATCCACAGATATTCCCAATTTTTCCTTTCATGATATTTGATGTTTTTTCCCTCCTCTGATAGGACAGGAATATTAGTTTTATTTAAATAGTTTATAATAATTTTATGAGACACTTTATCTGCCAAGGTTAAAGGTGAATTATCTCTCTTTAATTCGATATCAAAATCATTAGAATTGTAAATTTTAAGGATTTCTTTTCCGGCTTCTAAAGCTGCTGATATTGCAGTTTTCAGTAATTTATTCATAATTAAATAATCATTCCAGCACCAATTGTTTCATTAGTTTGCTCGTCAATAATTATAACGCTGCCTGTTTGACGATTTTTTTTATATATATCGTAAAAAATAGGTTTAGATGTTCTAATTTGAATACGTCCTATGTCATTCATTTCTAGATTATCAACCTCTGTAATTCTGTGAAGTGAATTAATATCAACTTTATATTTTAGTTCCTTTATCATAGCCATGCACTCATTTGTAGTGTGCTTTATAATTACTTTTGTCCGATTGACCAGAGGTTTACTACTCATCCATGTAACTAGTAGATCTAAATCCTGTCCAATACTAGGAATATTATTTTCACGAACAATCATATCTCCTCTGCTATTATCTAACTCATCTTCCAAAGTTATAATCACAGACATTGGAGCATATGCCTGCTTAAGTTTTTCTCCGTCAAGTTCTATAGTTTTAATTTTAGAAATAAACCCTGATGGTAATGTTTTTATTTTATCTCCAGGTTTAAATACACCACTTTCAATTCGACCTGCAAATCCTCTAAAGTCTTGATTGTTTAATGTATGTGGTCTAATTACAGACTGAATCGGAAACCTGCAATCTATGTGATTATAATCACTAGAAATATGTACATTTTCTAAATGATACATAAGTGTAGTTCCTTCATACCACTTCATATTATCAGATTTTTTGACAACATTATCTCCATTTAAAGCTGATATCGGTATAAACTGTATATCCATAATTTCTAACCTAGTTGAAAAAGCTTTGAATTCACTCACAATTTTTTCAAAAACCCCTTTGTCATAGTTAACCAAATCCATCTTATTAACACAAACTATGGCATGCGGTATTCTTAAAAGTGAAGCAATGAAGGAATGACGATGAGTTTGTTCAAGCATTCCTTTTCTGGCATCAATCAATATAATTGCGAGGTTTGCTGTTGAGGCGCCAGTTACCATATTCCTTGTATATTGAATATGACCAGGAGTGTCAGCTATAATAAATTTTCTTTTAGGGGTTGAAAAATATCGATATGCAACGTCAATTGTAATTCCTTGTTCTCTTTCAGATTTTAGTCCATCGGTTAACAGTGATAAATCCACATAATCATAACCTTTACTTTTACTTGACTCTTCAACCGCTTCTAGCTGATCCTGAAAAATAGATTTACTATCATAGAGCAGTCTACCAATTAAGGTACTTTTTCCATCATCAACACTACCTGCGGTTGTAAATCTTAATAATTCTTTATTTTGATAATCCATTTTAGTTTTTTTAATTTAAAAATAACCTTGTTTTTTTCGGTCTTCCATAGCTGTCTCGGCTCTTTTATCATCTGCCCTACCCCCACGCTCTGTCGTTCTTGTTTTAGCAATTTCATCTATTATATCACTTAAGGAATTTGCTTCAGAAACAACAGCTCCGGTAATTGGCATATCACCACATGTTCTATATCTAACTGTCAAATTAACGATTTGTTCATTCTGCTTGAGTTTAATGTACTTGGAATTAGCTAAGATTACACCATCACGAACAACACAATCTCGTTTATGTGAAAAATAAAGAGAGGGTAGATTAATATTTTCTAATTTAATATATTCCCACACATCCATTTCAGTCCAGTTAGAAATTGGAAAAACCCTAAAGTGTTCTCCATAGTTTTTTCTACCATTAAATAAATTCCAAAGTTCGGGTCGCTGATTTTTTGGATCCCATTGACCAAATTCATCTCTGTGAGAAAAAAATCTTTCTTTTGCCCTGGCTTTTTCTTCATCTCTTCTAGCTCCACCCATTGCTGCATCAACTTTGTGCTTTTCTAAGGTTTCAAGAAGAGTGACAATTTGAAGAGAATTTCTCGATGCATCAGCACCAGTTTCTTCTTTTACTAGGCCTTTATCTATTGCCTCTTGAACTGATCCGACAATTAAATTAACACCAAGCTTTTCTACCAATGAATCTCTAAATTCAATAGTTTCTGGAAAATTATGTCCGGTATCTATATGAATCAATGGAAATGGTATTTTTGCAGGATAAAAAGCTTTCTTAGCCAAATGGGTTAATAATATTGAATCTTTACCTCCAGAAAATAGTAAAACTGGGTTTTCAAATTGCGCAGCTATTTCTCTTATAACGAAAATTGCTTCTGACTCTAATTCTCTTAAATGATTTATAGTATAATTAGTCATATTTAAAATTTAATTTTTTACTTAAAAACTTTAATACAGATTGAACACTATCTTCAATATTCATGACATCTGTTTTAACTTCAAAATCTGGGTTTTCCGGTATTTCATAAGGAGATGAAATTCCTGTCATATTTTTTATTAAACCTTTTCTTGCCCTTTGATATAAACCCTTAACATCTCTTCTTTCACATTCTTTTAGTGATGAATTTACATATATCTCAATGTAATTTTCCGCTCCTACAATTTCTTTTACATTATCTCTATCTTTATTGTAAGGGGAAATAAATGATGCAATTGTGAGTATTCCTGCATCAAGCATCAAATTACTTATTTCTGCTATTCGTCTGATATTTTCAGATCTATCCTCTGAGTTAAAAGTTAGGTCTTTATTTATTCCCATTCTAATATTATCTCCGTCAAGTATATATGTGGAAAAACCTCTTTTGTTTAATTCAATTTCAATTAAATTTGCAATTGTTGATTTTCCTGATCCCGACAAGCCGGTTAACCATATCAAATTTGCAATATGTCCATGCTGTTTTTCACGTAAATTTCTTGTTATTTTGTAATTATGCTTAGTGATATTTGAACTCATTATTCTTTTAAAATTTTGTTTTATTTAGTCCATAATTAGATCGATACCACACTTTTTCGTGTAAATAGTATAGTATCATTTTTGAAAGTGTTTCAAAAAAACTAATCTTAGCACCAGTAATTGGATTTCCTGTTATTAACCATCCAAATAATGCAGTATCAAGTGTTCCAACAAATCTCCACGAAAAGGTTTTGATCAAGTGTCTTTTGTTATAGTTTTGAATCGAAGATTTAAACCAAAGTGACTCGTGTATGTAATACCACAGTAATTTAGTTAAGGTAGTGATTATTGACAGGTTAACACCTTCATTAATATTTCCTGTAATTAACCAGGTGAAAACAAAAGTATCCAATGTACCAACTAATCGCCATGTAAGAGATTTTGCTAAATATCTTTTATTAATCTTCAATTATTTTTGATTTTTTTTTGAAATTTCTAAGAGATACTTTCCATAACTATTGTTACTGTAGGGTTCAGCAAGTTTTATCAATTGATCTTTAGTTATGTATCCGAACTGAAAAGCAAGGGCTTCTAAACAAGCTAACTTTAATCCCTGTCTTATTTCTAAAGTTTTCACAAAATTTGAGGCTTCAATTAAAGATTCGTGAGTACCTGTATCTAACCACATAAATCCTTTTCCCAACAACTCAACATTTAGCTCACCTCGATTAAGATATTCATTATTAACTGATGTTATTTCTAATTCACCCCGTTGACTTGGTTTAATTTTTTTTGCAATTTCAATTACTGAGTTAGGATAAAAATATAATCCTGTAACAGCATAGTTTCCCTTGGGGTTTTTAGGCTTTTCCTCAATTGATAAAGCATTTCCTTTTTCATCAATTTCAAGTACCCCGTATTGGTTAGCATCACTCATATAATAACCAAAAACAGTGGCTTTTTTTCTAATTCTTAAATTTTCAACAGCTTTTACTAGTAGCTTTGAAAATCCTTGACCATTAAAAATATTATCACCCAAAATCAAACAAACATCATCGTCGCCGATAAAATCTTCACCAATAGTAAAAGCCTGTGCTAAACCATCTGGTGAAGGTTGTTCTGCATAATTAAATTTAATTCCAAATTTATCACCATCCCCTAATAAGCGTTTAAAGTTGGGTAAATCTTCGGGTGAAGAAATAATTAGTATTTCTTTAATTCCTGCTTTCATCAGCACTGAAATTGGATAATAAATCATAGGTTTGTCAAAAACCGGCAATAATTGTTTCGAAACCCCAAATGTTATAGGAAATAATCTGGTTCCTGAGCCACCTGCTAATACAATCCCTTTCATATTATGTCAATTTTTTAAATATTATGATATTGGTGATTTCGATTGGTAACATCATTTACCCACTTTTGGTTATTTATATACCAATCAATGGTTTCATTAAGACCCTCTTTAAAAGAATATTTTGGTGTCCAATCCAGATCCTTTTTGAGTTTTGATGCATCAATAGCGTAACGAAAATCATGTCCTGGTCTGTCATTTACAAATGAGATTAATTTTTGACTAGTCCCTAGCTTGTTTTCTAATTTTAAATCAATTTGATCACACAATAATTTTACTAAATCAATATTTTTTAATTCATTTGATCCACCGACACAATAAGTTTCAAATTTTTTTGCTTTATGAAAAATATAATCAATCGCTATTGCGTGATCAACAACATATAACCAGTCTCTGGAATGATTACCATCACCATATAATGGAAGTGCTTTTTTATTTAATATGTTATTAATAAAAAGAGGGATTAACTTTTCAGGAAATTGATTTGCACCATAATTATTTGAACAATTAGAAATTATATATGGTAAACCAAAGGTTTTTCCATATGATCTTACGAAATGATCGGAACTAGCTTTTGATGCAGAGTAAGGAGAATTGGGTCTATATGGGCAATCTTCGTCAAATAAACCAACATTTCCCAAACTTCCATAAACTTCGTCTGTACTAATATGATAAAAACATTTCCCATCCCAATTATTATCCCAAAGCTTTTTAAATGAGTTTAATAAAATAATTGTTCCTATTACATTGGTTTTTGCAAATATTAGAGGATCAGAAATAGAATTATCAACATGAGATTCTGCTGCCAAATGAATAATGGAATCAAACTTATAACTGTCAAACAAAGAAGAAATAAAATCTGTGTCTGAAATATCGCCTTGTATAAATGTATAATTTGACTTATTATATACATCATTCAGGTTCTGTAAATTTCCAGCGTAAGTTAATTTGTCCAAATTAAAAATATGATATTCGGGGTAATTTAAAACAAATCGTCTTACAACATGCGAACCTATAAAACCTGCACCGCCTGTTATTAATATTTTTTTCATTTTATTTATTCTCTAATTTCAAATAATTCAGAATCTTAGTTTTAAATCTCATTATAGATTTTAAATACCAATACCTATGTATTTAAATCCAATTGATTCTAATTTTTCCTTTTCCAGGATATTACGACCATCAAATATGTATGCAGGTTTTTGCATATTTGTATAAATCTTTTTCCAGTCAAGGTTTTTGAACTCATCCCATTCAGTAATAATGACAGCTGCGTGTGATCCCTCTAATGCCTCATAGGGGTTGGTTTCGGTGATTAGATTTACACTATTTTCTTCCTCTGATCGGGTATTCAAATAGTTTAAGTCTGACTGCATTTGCGAAGCAGTGACCTTGGGATCAAAAACTTTAATTTTAGCTTTCTCTTCTGAAAGTAAATCTGCAATATAAATAGCTGCTGATTCTCTTGAATCATTAGTATCTTTTTTAAACGCCCAACCCAAAAAACTAATGATTTTTCCGTTCACATTACCGTATAAATTACTGATGATTTTTTTAGCAAATCTTGTTCTTTGGTGGTTGTTAATAGTTATTACTTGATGCCAGTATTCAGCTACCTCAGAAAGCCCAAGTGATTTAGCTATATATACCAGGTTGAGTATGTCTTTTTGAAAGCACGATCCTCCAAATCCAACTGAAGCTTGTAAAAATTTTGAACCAATTCTTGAATCCATTCCAATGGCCTTAGACACTTCACTAACATTTGCTCCGGTGGCTTCACAAAGTTCTGATATCGAATTAATCGATGAAATACGCTGTGCCAAAAAGGCATTTGCTGTTAATTTTGATAATTCTGAAGACCAAAGATTTGTTATTAGAATATTCTTTTTTGGAACCCAAGACAAGTATATACTAACTAATGAATTTATAGCGTTTATTCCCTTTGAAGTTGACGAATCACCACCAATAAGAACTCGATCAGGAACTTCAAGATCTCTCATAGCAGTCCCCTCTGCTAAAAACTCTGGATTAGATAAAATTTGGAAATTAATACCAAGACTTGTATTGTCTAATATATTTTTAATGGACTCTGCTGTTTTTACAGGTAAAGTAGATTTTTCAACCACTATTTTGTCTGATTTTGCTACTCTTGCTATATGTCGTGCACATTGCTCCACGTATTTAAGGTCAGATGCCATACCCTTACCGGCACCATATGTCTTTGTTGGGGTATTTACTGAAATAAAAATCATATCTGATTCATCAATAGCCTTATCAATGTCTGTTGAAAAAAATAAATTTCTACCTCTAGCGTCTGCCACCACTTCGTCTAGACCTGGTTCATATACGGGTAGTTTTGTTAAATCACTATCATTCCAATCTTTTATGCGTTGTGCATTCAAATCAACTACTGTAACTTTAATATTTGGATTTTTTTGAGCGATTATTGACATTGTTGGACCCCCTACATAACCAGCCCCAATGCAACAAATTGATTGAATTTTCATAACTATATTTTATTTTTTTTTAAATAACTCTAAATCGTGACTCATCATCTCATTGACTAGAGATATTAAGTCGTATTTAGGTATCCAACCTAGTTTTTTTCTTGCTTTTGTTGGATCTCCAATTAACAAATCTACCTCTGTAGGTCTAAAATATTTTGGATCTATTGACAAGACTTCTTTTCCAATTTCAAGTTGATAATTTTTATTGCTACATGAGGCAATATATCCTTTTTCATTTAGTCCTTTTCCCCGATATTCTAGCTTTATTCCTACATAATTAAAAGCTATATTAATAAAGTCTCTAACCGATGATGTTTTTCCTGTTGCTATAACCCAATCTTCTGGTTCATCCGCCTGAAGTATCATCCACATCATTCTAACATAATCCTTTGCATGTCCCCAATCTCGTTTTGCATCAAGATTCCCAAGAAAAAGTTTGTCACTTTTCCCAAGAACAATTTTTGAAATTGCTCTGGTAATTTTTCTAGTTACAAAAGTCTCACCCCTACGTGGTGATTCGTGATTAAATAAAATTCCATTACATGCAAATATTTTATATGCTTCACGATAATTTTTTGTAATCCAATATGCATAAATTTTGGCTACACCATATGGTGATCTTGGATAAAAAGGAGATTCTTCATCATAGAATCCTTTTTTATTTTTATTAAATTTCATACCACCATATAACTCAGAGGTTGAGGCTTGATATATTTTTATTTTTTTTTCTAGTCCTAGAAGTCTAACTGCTTCCAGTATCCGTAGTGTTCCCAAAGCATCTACCTGACCGACGTACTCAGGGATTTCAAAAGAAACCTTAACATGTGACATGGCGCCAAGGTTATAAATTTCATCAGGCTGACAATCTTTAATAATCCTAGTTATGTTGAGCGAGTCAGATAAATCTCCATAGTGTAATTTAAATCTTTGATTTTTATCGTGTGGATCTTGATAAATGTGATCAATTCTTTGGCTATTAAAAGAAGAAGATCTTCTTTTGATTCCATGAACCATATACCCTTTTTGAAGTAAAAACTCAGCTAAGTAAGATCCGTCTTGGCCTGTCACACCTGTTATTAATGCTACTTTCATCTATCTATTTTAATTTTTTTAATATTACTTATGTTTTTCAAAAACCATGAGTAAGTATTTTTTATACCATCCTCTAGCTTTATATTATATTCCCACCCTAATTTTCTGATTTTAGAAACATCAAGAAGTTTTCGTGGGGTTCCATCAGGTTTAGTTTTATCCCAAAAAATTTTGCCTTTGTAATTAACGATTTTCTGGACAGTTAATGCAAGATCCTTAATTGAAATATCGTTTCCAGTTCCTATGTTATACATGCCCTCAGGAAACTTATTTTCAATCGAATAAAAGACAGCAGAAGCTAAATCATCAACATGTAAAAATTCACGCATCACAGTTCCGGTTCCCCAAAGATTGACAAAAGGATCGTTATTTTCTTTAGCTTCATGAAATTTTCTAATCATAGCAGGTAATACATGTGAAGTTTCCAAGTCAAAATTATCATTTGGGCCATATAAATTTGTTGGCATTAAGCTTATGTATTCTTTACCAAACTGTTTTCTTATTGCCTCACAAAGCTTAAGACCCGAAATCTTAGCAATTGCATACCACTCGTTTGTAGGCTCCAAAACATCTGATAATAAGTAACTCTCCTTAATTGGCTGCGGTGCAAATTTTGGATAAATACATGAGCTCCCTAAAAAAATAAATTTATTAACTCCGTTTTTAAGTGCACCATCTATAAGATTATTTTGAATTTGTAAATTATCCATTATAAATTGAAAAGGATACTGAAAATTTGCTAATATTCCACCAACTCTTGCTGCTGCATTAATAACTATATCTGGTTTCTCATTTTTATAAAAATTATACACATTATTCTGATTTCTAAGATCTAATTCTTTACTGGTTTTAGATACAATATTTAAATATCCATTTTCCTTTAGTTTTCTAACTATTGCAGAACCAACCATACCTTTGTGGCCTGCTACATATATTTTTTTTGATTTTTCCATTATTAATTAATTTTTAATGAATCAACCCAATTTGAAATTTTTAAATTAAACGTTTCCATTATTAAGTTATTATCTAATGCAGAATACTTTGGTCTTTTTGCAATTGTTTTAAAATCACCGCTCTTAATCGGGTTTAAATTAACATCAATTTTGTTAATTCTAAATATATTTTGAGCAAATTCATACCAGGAACAAACCCCTTTATTTGAATAGTGATACAACTCAACGCTGGTATTCGTTAAATTATTTAAAATTTTCATTATTGAATGAGCAAAACATTTTGCATTTGTTGGTGAACCATATTGGTCATTCACTACATAAATTTCATTTTTTGTTTTTGCTAAGTTTAACATAGTTTGATAAAAATTCTTTCCGAATTTAGAGTATAACCACGAAGTTCTGATTATTATCGAATTAGGTGGATTAATATGTTTCATTATTAATTCACCGTCTAATTTAGTTTTTCCATAAATATTTTGTGGATTAGTCTCATCCTGTTCCTTATATGGTGTAAAACTATTACCATCAAAAACATAATCAGTAGAAATATGTACTAATCTTATATTATATAGTTTTGAAAGGTTTGCAATATTAGCTACTGCCCTATTATTTACCGAATCAGCTGCTTTATATTCACTCTCTGCCAGATCAACATTGGTGTAGGCAGCGCAATTTATGATAATATTTATACTGTTTGATTTTACAAAACTTTTAACATCATTATAATTTGTAATATCTAACTCAGAAATATCGGTGAAAATAAATTTATAATTGGGGTATTCATGATGAATATCATTTATTTCCAAGCCAAGCTGTCCATTACCACCAGTTACTAAAATAGTATCCATTAAAATTTAAACTTTGTAAAATTCAGCGTCCTTAAAAAGGGGCTGACACATGTCTTTTTCAGAAATTATTAATTTTTCTTTACTTATTTGCCAATCAATTGCTAGTTCTTTATCGTCAAAAGCTAACCCCCTTTCACTTTCAGGGTTATAATAACTATCAACTTTATATAAAAAAACCGCTTCATGACTTAATACAACAAAACCATGAGCAAAACCACGGGGAATAAATATTTGTTTTTTATTTTTAGAACTTAACTCAATTGAAATATGTTTTCCAAAGGTTGGAGAACCAAATCTTACATCAACAACAATATCAAGAACAGCACCTGAAATTACTCTAATCAGTTTTGCCTGACCATAAGGATTTTGTTGAAAATGTAGTCCTCTTAGAACACCAAAACTTGATTTTGTCTCATTTTCCTGACAGAAATTTATTTTATAACCCAAAAATGAGTTAAGTTTATCTAACCTATAATTCTCTACAAAATATCCTCGCTTGTCTTTAATATAATCAGGCTCACAAACAATTATTTCTGGAATTTGAAGTCTTGAGAATTTCATTAAGTTTAATTTTTTCTTATTAAGAATCAAAAAATTCTTTAACGTTATTAATTATATAATCTTGATTGGAAGTTTTCAATTCAGTATGTATTGGTAATGAAATAACTTCTTTAGAAAGAATATCAGTATTTATTAAGATTTGTTTATTAATGTATGCTCTTTGCTTGTGAATCGGAATAGGATAATAAATCATTGACGGAATTCCCAAATCATTTAAATGGTTTTTTAATTCATCCCTTTTACCATTTAATATTCTCAATGTATATTGGTGATAAACATGATTAGAATTAGAATTAACCGCTGGAGTGATAATCTCATCAATATCTTTAAATGCAAGGTTGTAATTGTAAGCCATAATTTTTCTGCTTGAATTGTAATCCTCCAAATATTTTAACTTAATATTTAAAATTTCAGCTTGAATCGAGTCAAGTCTAGAATTACAACCAATAATTTCGTGATGATATTTGATTTTTTCACCATGATTAACAATCATTCTAATCTTTTCAGCTAAATTATCGTTATTGGTAAAAATTGCACCACCATCTCCATAGCAACCCAAATTTTTAGATGGATAAAATGATGTTGTCCCAATATGCCCCATTGTTCCAGTAAATTTAGTTTCTCCATTTGAAGACTCATATTTACATCCAATTGCCTGAGCATTATCTTCAACAATTTTAAGTTTATATTTTTCGGCAAGCTTGATAATGGAGTCCATATCACAGGATTGTCCATACAAATGAACAGGAACGATTGCTTTTGTTTTATCATTTATGTGAGGCTCGATTAAATCTGCAGTAGTATTAAATGTGTCCAAATTTACATCGCAAAAAACAATTTTTAATCCAAGTATTGCTGCTGCCTCGGCAGTAGCAATATAGGTCCATGATGGACATATTATTTCATCACCTGGTTTCAGTTCTAATGCCATAAAAGCAATTTGTAATGCGTCAGTTCCATTAGCACAAGGTATCACATTTCGTACATTCAAATAAGCTGAAAGATTTTTTGAAAATTCTTTGACAATCGGTCCGTTAACAAATCTACCAGATTCAATCGAGGATATGATATTTGTATCAATTTCATTCTTGATTTTTGAGTACTGACCCATTAAATCAACCATATGAATATTATTTTTTTTCATTTATCTTTTTTTATGGCTTCGCCAACGTCAGTCCCGAAATAGACTAACAAAAATATAAAACTAATTTATTGTTTGGTTATGCTAATTTTAGCTTAACACTATATCCAATAGATTTCAAATAAATCCAAATATTATTATTTGAAATTCTATTAACAATTCCT
>MDTC01072231.1_pt1 | contig 12522 bp, 12 predicted proteins | sample 811181 | NCBI WGS metagenome assembly MDTC01 (sample SAMN05326644, study PRJNA326480) | marine metagenome | isolation source: seawater | place: Pacific Ocean: North | collected 2011 | reverse complement strand
TATTCCAAATATCATCACTACCAGAAGTAGACCTATCAACCCTAGAGTTTGTATCTCGTTTAGGTGAGAACGACAAACCTGAGAACCTTGTTAAGGTTGTTCGTGATTATCTAGACGAAAGAATGCAGAGATCAGGAGTAGACTTTAGAGTAGACTATACTGATCCAGACCCAGAGGTTCTTGAAAAGATAGCCACGCTGATGGCAGCAGAAGCAGAGGTGGCTCTTGCAAGAGATGGTAATGCTATAGGTTGGTACGACAACAAATTAAAACTTGCCAAGAAACTATTTGGTCTTGTGCATCCAGAGATCGTAAACAAGAAAGACCATGAGGCAGCCTTTGACTTTGCATTGGCAGTAACATCAAACGGTACATCGGTTGTAGATAATTCTAAGTTTGCCATAGAAGCATATAGATCATGGGTTAGAAACGGTAGGTTCGACATAAAAGGCTATGGTGACAAGGTGGATGCGATGCAAAAAGCATTCTCTTTCTACAACGCTTTGTATGATTTCTACGATAGGACGAGAGGCAACAAGACTACAGCAGAAAGAGTAGCTGACTTTCTCGATGAGAAAATGACTGTCCGTGACTTACGAGAAAGCGATTTCTTACGAACAATATCAGAGGAATACGACTTAAATATATTGGCTAGTTTGGCACAAGAGTCTGTAGATACAGAGGTAACAGTGTCAGCCATAATAGGTGCGAAGATAGGTAATGGCTTTTATCAAAACCTTAGAGGCAACTATAACAACTTAACGATGGATAGATGGTGGCAACGGTTCTGGAATAGAATTACAGGCAATCCATTCGTAAAAACTGGTGACGCTACAAAGATACAAGCCTACAGAGATTTTATAGATCAACTAAAGAGACCAAAGCGAGACCTACCAGATATAGACAGACAAGCACTCCGAGCCACTATGAAGTCTATGGATAATCCTGTAATAAAAACAGGAAAATTTGAGGGTGGCATACAAGATGTAGATACCAACATCGTAGACATAGCGTTGCAGTTCGCTGTTGAAAGAAACAAGCTATATAAAAGAATATCAAACGAGGGTGTTGGTAAACTAAAAGGCGAGGCAAAGAGAGCTATAGTCGCACGAAACAGAGAGGCGGCAGGCATAGACGAGAATACTGATATGTCTAAAGTTGCTAATCGAATGGTCAGAAACTTTGCCGAAACACTAGACGATTCTCCAAGAGGTCCATTAGAGCGTAGCTACATGAGGAGTGCGGTTGATAGAGCTATAAAAATACTAGAACAAGACAAAATAGTAGAGCCTAACTCACTAACAGTGGCAGATTTCCAAGCCTTGATGTGGTTTTATGAAAAGAGTTTACTACGAAACCTAGGGGCAAAAACAGGCAGAGGATCAGAGAACGACTATGTAGACGGAGCGATAGCATTTTTAAGAGAGGAAGGTATATCCGATGACAATATTCAAGAAGCACTCCCCACAACAGACGGACACCGCATCAATCGTGGAGTTAGTCCCGACACAGGAAATGAGCAACTTAGTGAAAGAGCTTCAGACGTTAGTAAAAAAATCCAAGACTTCCAAACTCAAGGGGAGTTCGATGCGGAAATCAGGCGAAGAACGGATGCCAATAAGCAGTCCATTGACGACAGACGTAGAAGCATCGGAAGATACATAGATGACTCTATAAAAGAACGAACAAGAGTAGAGGGTACAACTCGTGGTGATGTGATGACTCATCAGCATAAGATGATGTACACAGCCTCTGCCAACGCCATAGCTGACAGGCTTGCAGGAAAGATACCTAATTTTATTCCTGTAATAGGCGGTAAAAAGATACCTTTCGTTGGTTTCGATCAAAAGAAATCAAAAGAGTTATCGGATTTATTTATAAGATACTTCCAAGACCGCATGATACCAGTGGGTAGAATGATCGATGAGTTGCAGGAAAAAGGATTTAAACTAAGTGATGCTTTCGATCCTGTGATGCAAGAGCAGTTGATGCAAGGTAAAACAGGTGTCCTTTTGGAGAATAAGAAGGAGACCATATACAAGAAGCCAATGGACATCATCAAGAAGTTTCAATACAGTGAAGCCGATCTCAACGCATTGCAAGAGGTGTCACGGAATGCCTCTGATCCTGATCAGCAGGGTTACGTCACAGAGATGAGAGAGAAGTTTTATCCGTCATTCTGGAAGAGAATATTGTTTGGTGATCAAAGCAAAAAGCTCGTCATGGCTGAGACATATCTCTATGCCTTACACGCAAAAGAGAGAAACGCATACATAAGACAGATAGATGTAAACAAGGTTAACCAGTTTCCAAACAGAGGCTCTGGTATGTCCGACACTGAGGCTGATGCTATAATTAATTGGTTCAAGCAACAGCCAGAAAGTTCTAGGGAACTTTTGAACGATCTACAGGAATCTGTCAGAGAGGTTATAGCCGATACTAACAAGACAAGAGAGGATGCAGGATTGCAACGCATCTTTGATACAGGACCTCGTTGGAAAGACTATGTTCCTCTAAAAGGTATCTTCCACGTTGAGGATGAAACAGTGGATTACTCCAACGGTAGTGCGAGACTGCCATCACAACAGCCCATGTTTGGGGCTATGTTTGCAGAGGACAGACAGGTCAAAGGTCGTATGGAATATGCTCCTAACATACTTGCCAACGTGTTTACACAAAACGCTAACTCAACCATCAGAGCAGAGAGAAACAAGGTCGGATTGTCAATGCTAAATCTTATACGGCAAGACCCAGAGCTACTGAGAGACTATGCACAGATACAGGATATACCTGGTCAAACAAGACGAAGAGATGCACGAACAGGGATACTTAGCAGTAAACCGAACACGAGACTACAAGATGCGTTGGATAAGAATGTTCTAGTTGTAAAAGAAGACGGAAACGAAGTTAACATACGATTTAACAGTGCGGTTATGGCAGGTGCATTCAGAGGTGATACTGCCATCAACATCCAAGGATTTATGGTTCCACAAATAGGTAGGTTCAATAGGTTTCTATCGAACATCAATACCTCTTATAACCCTGCGTTTATCATACCAAACTTTGCCAGAGACTTGCAGACAGCCTTGGTAAATATAGATCAGTACGAGGGAGAGAACCTAAAGAAAACCGTATTCAAGAGAACTCTTCCGATGGCAAGAGGTGTCATGAGAGCCGTAAACAGAGACCCATCAAAGAGAGATACCACATCACCAGAGGCAAAAGCATACCTCGACTTTGTTGCAAACGGTGGTAAGAACGTAACCAACCAGATGACCACGTTAGAAGATCAGGCTAATGACATATCACGAATCATGGGGGAGATAGCCGAGGGTGGTCTTGTTGGTAATCTACAAAAAGTTAGAAACGGTTGGGTTGGCGATAAGACAGCAAGTATATTCAGCTATGTCGAGAACCTCAATACTGCGGCTGAGAACGGTGTTCGTGTTGCCACATATCAAACTTTGCTTGATACAGGTAAGTACAGCAAGGAGCAGGCAGCCTTGGCGGCTCGTAACATCACTGTGAACTTTGCAAAAGGCGGTGAACTCAAACAGCCATTTAACTCATTGTATCTATTCTACAATGCTTCTCTCCAAGGATCGTTTGCGTTACTACAGGCATTCTCAAAGTCTGCGAAAGTCAGGAGATTATGGATGGGTCTCCTTTTCTTAGGTATATCTCTAGATCAGCTAGGAGCGTTGTTTTCGGACGAGGACGAAGAGGGCATGAAGCAATACGACAAGATCACAGACTTCATGCATGAGCATACAATGATACTTCCAAACTTTGGCAATGTAGCAGAAGCAGTTACAGGCAAAGAGTTGGAGATGAAGACATTCATATCCATACCGCTACCTTACGGTGTCAACATGGCATACAATACAGGTCGTGCTGTAAGTAGAAGATTAAGAGGCGGTTATACAGGAGCGCAGGCGACCAGTACGATTATGTCCACATTTTTTGAGGCAGTTAATCCGTATGGCGGTATGGAGAGTTTCGATAACTTTGTGTTCCCAACAATACTTGATCCGTACATGAGTTTAAAAAACAACATCGACTACGATAAGACACCAATATACAGAGAGGTTTCACAGTTTGCTGTAGGCACACCTGATAGTCAGGCGTATTGGAACAGTGCATCTCCAAGTGCTGTTGGTGTTGCACAGTTCTTAAACAGAGCAACAGGTGGATCGACAGTGCGTAAAGGCTTAATAGATTGGTCACCAGATAGCATAGACTTCATCTTTGGTTATCTAACAGGTGGTGTTGGTGTATTTGTACAGAGGTCTGCCAACGCAGGATATCAGGTCGTGTCAGGCAACGTATTTAGAAGTTTTGAAGATGGATTAAGTTCACAAGAACTCAGAGAGGGCATAAGACAAACACCGTTTGTAAGAAGAGTTCTTTACTCCACATCAGAGCGAGAGGACACAGGTATGTTTATCGCTAAACGTAACGAAGTATTTATAGCAAGGAAAGAGTTGCAAGCCGCAGCACAGACAGGTGATCCAACAGAAATTCAAGCAGTGCGAGATAGATACAAAGACGAACTGAAAGTGTATGGCATCATACGAGCCATAAACTCCAAGAGACAAAAGCTTACGACAGCAAGAAATCAGCTTCTACGAGCAGACCTCAAAAGGCTAGGTATAGACGAGCAAGAGAGAGAACGAAGGTTAGAGGTCTTGGATAAGGCTATACAGAAACTTATTCAAAGAGGTAACGCTGTGATGAGAGATGTTGATATGTCTTACACTACAGAGTTAGGACTAACAGGATAAAGTTACATATAACTTTACTCGATATTGAGCTTGGTGAACAGAGGTGTCTCACCCATAATTCTATTCTCAGCAATCTGTATGTAATCTTTGTTTAACTCTATGATGGTTGCGTTTCTATTTAATCTATCTGCCACTAAGCCTGTGGTTCCTGATCCGCCAAAGGGGTCAAGTACATGACCATCTCTTGGACAGCCTGCTTTTATACAGGGTTCTATTAGATCAGTAGGGAAGACAGCAAAGTGTGCGTCCTTGTAGGGTTTAGTGTTTACCGTCCAGACAGACCTCTTATTCTTTGTTTCTAATTCTTGACTTGCTTCTTCCTGTATTGCCTCGTGGTCAAAGTAGTAATGAGACTTCTTACTTAACAGGAATATATACTCGTGTGCTTTGGTGCATCGGTCTTTTACTGATTCGGGCATGGGGTTTGGTTTGTGCCATATTATATCTTGTCGTAGATACCAACCATCCTCTTGCAGAGCGAGTGCCACTCTCCACGGAATGCCTATCAAATCTTTCTCTTTTAGACCCTCAAGCCTGTTTGCCCTGTTCGGACTCACATCTGGTTGGTCATGTTTGCCATTATGGAATGTTTGCTTAACATTTGCCCCATCTGCACGATAGTTGTGATAGGAGTCCCCCAAATTTAGCCATAGAGTGCCGTCCTCTTTCATCGTATGTCTTACTTCACGGAACACCTCTACAAGCCGTGTGACGTAATCCTGAGGGGTCAATTCTAAGCCAATTTGCGAATCTTGACGCTTTGCACCACAATTTGGGCATTCTTGGCGATAAATGGCATCTCCGACCACATCTCCGTGTTCATACATATTTGCATGACCTGTTGCTGTATCTTTGGATATCTTTGTTAGACGTTTGTGGGGGCAGTTAGGATCGCCCCCTACCCACGTTCCTGTGTTGTAGTCACGCAATCCATAGTAGGGGGGTGAGGTGACAACAGTATGGAAGTGATCTCTGGGAAGTGTCTTTAGAACCTCAAAACAATCTCCTATTTTAATCGTTATCATTTTTAAGCTTCCAAGCTTTCTGTCGTAACTCTTTAAATTTAGCTTGTGCCATTTGATTGTGTTCTAAATCTTTTCTTGATTCTATATTAAGAAAACCTTTCAAAGCCTTAGAGCATTTATCCTCGCTATCTATATCATCTGTCATTAGATGGTAACTAGACTCCATGAGAAAGTGATTAGACTCTTCTATCTCATTCATCAATACTTCCCAGAACTCTGGTTCTTTGCATGACATGATAGCACTTTTTACAAGACGCTTACCCTCAAGTTCGGTCGGCTTGATGTCTACCTCTTCGTTTTCATTTATCCTAACCATAGCGACACCGTATCTAGTTCCTACCCAATCTCTTAATAAACCAACAGGCACATCATCAGGATGAACGCAGAGAACTAAGTTATATCCGTTCTTATCTTTTCGTAACGAAACTTGTACAGCCTCAAAGTTGTACGCTAAATCTTTCACATTATCCATTATCTGTTTCTCCTGATGGTAAAGCTTTGATTGATGATACTTTTTTAACTTCATAATCAACGTGTTTCTTATTGTCGTATCGCCCTGTTGCATAAACTTCTTCTCGTGCTTTAGCAAACTCCTTGGCTTGTCGAGGGTCTATGGCTCTCACTCTTCGTGTTCGTCTGTAAGTCACTTCTACAATAACGTCATACGATATTGCTCTGAGGTAACTAGCTTTTCTTCGATCTAGTTTCATTATACTTTCTCCAATTTTTTTCTGCCCACTCGATAGGATCGACACCTTGGAATATCCACCATCTACGCTCGTTACCGTCATGATGTATTTCCATGTGATGTGTATGGCATAAAGGCACTGTCCAGTTATCTCCCACCTTGAGGCTAACACCTCTGGGTTCAGCGTACATGATGTGATGAGCCTCGCTTGATTGTCCACATATCAAACAAGGCTCTTGCCGTACTAACCCAAGGTATTTGTTATCTCTAACTTTAGAGTTCGAAAGGATCATTGTTAGATGATCTCTGAGGCGGTGGTGACGATTGATTAGATCGTCTAGTATCAATGCTACCCTTTACAGATAGAAAAACCTCACCAGACTTTTTAGCCTCTCTCTTCCACGCACCTAAAGACATCTTTGGAAACAGAACACCCTCTTGCATCTGGGTGTATAAGTTCTCCACGACATCCCTCGTTACTTCTAACTGACCTGCGTAATCAGGTTGTGTGTCGGTTGTTTTGTTTTTGTTAGTAAACAATGAACCGTTAGCGTATTTTTTTTGTTCCATAATTTTCTCCTATTTGGTTGCTTCAAGTGATTTACGTCTTTCATTAAAAGACACTCTAGTTTTTTGGAATAATTGCTCATCGCCCTGTTGCAATTTATATATAGCAAAACCCTCACCGATGTTTGCTCTCCAAAAATCTTGTACACTCTGTTCTGTTTTGCACAGGTCTAGCAAGCTGACCATCTTTTCTGAGATATCTTTTAGATGTGTGTATTCTTCTTTAGAAGTTTTACCATCTGGACTAGAAAGTTGCATATAACTTTTTGGAGTTACAGTGGTTGCATCACCATCATCATCCGTTTCTGGATCGCATTCAAGATTAAGCATGGCTTGTAAAAGATATCTACGCATATAGCTGATACCAGAGCCTATGGCTTGGCTACCTTTTTTGGTATCGTCAAGACAGCTAACTTTACTCTCAAGCATTTCACCTGATTCTAAGTGTAACAGCCTACACACTAAGAGGTTCTCTACTCTGTCATCAACAACGATAGCATCGGTGGTGAAAGAGATATGCACACCGTTTTCTTCTAAGGGTTTTTTGCAAGCATCGAACACATCTTGTAGTGTGGAGTACTTGCTTTTAAATGCAGGGTTTGTACCAGACTTTTTAAGTTCTGAAAAACCTTTCGCTCTGGCATTTTCTATAGCCAAAAATATTTTTTTGTTTTCACTCATCGTCTTCTCCAATCATCCTTTTAGTTTTAAAAAATCCCTCATGCTGTGGATATCTGTGCATGAAGTATCGTGCATACATTGCAATGTAATCGTTACTAATCTTAAATGGGTTACCATACGTTACGACACTGGTTTCCCACCGTACACGGTTGATAATCATCCACGCTGACATCTTCTTGTGTCCTCGTCTTATTGCGTGGAACGTGAACTTGTCGAACAGTTCACAAACCTCTGGGTTTTTTAAATGCCATGACCACCAACTTGCTTTTAAATTTTGATATCTATTTCCCACGTTTACGTCCTTTGTTGTTAAATAGGTCTGGTTTCAAAAAACTCTTGCTCATATCCTCATGTATTTCTTTCATGATTTTTGCTTTACGCTTTCCTATCGCAGATAGTTTCTGACTTTTCTTCTGCTCTGCTGTAATAGGCTTTAACTTCATCGCATCCCAATCTATCCGAAATTTATCGTCATCTTTACTCATGGCATTCCCTTTGGTTTTGGTAGAGGCAATCGAACCGTGATCTCATAGTTCTCCACCTCTACGCAGTTTGGTTTATGTACCCAAGGATCGTATAGCTGTCTCAGTTGTTGAGCCATCTCGATACAATCGTCCTTGTAACTAAACACCAACCTATGCATAGCGTGGTTGTCTTGCTGTATGTCTGGCAGTGTTATTAAGTGTAAGACAAAGTAAGAGACAGGACTCATGATGTAGCCTTTGTGACATCATGTACGATACGCTCACATACGCCTAAAATATCTATCCAGTGAGAGTTATCACGTTCAACATGGATGTGTCTATCACCTGCATCTATGTAATAATCGCTATCTTCATCCCACTCACCGTGTTCATTCATGTGAACTGGTGAACTGCTCTCTACCCAGTACTCATGGTCACCGTATTCAAGAGTAAGAAAGTCGTGCTTTCTCACAAGATACCTCACTCGTCTTTGTGCTTTTTTACACCAAGCTTGGGTCACATCTATTGCTTTTAAAGTTTCAGAAACCTTGCTTCTTGTGTCTTTAAGCTTTGCTATTCTAGAGTTCAAATCGGCTAACTGTCTTTGAAGAGTAGATACTTTTTGCCTAATTGAATTTCCATCTGAATAATAAAATACCATTTGTTTTCCTTTTATTTAGTGACTTTAGTGGCACTAGTATTGTTTTCCAGATCAAGTATTTCCATCTGCATATCACGCAATTTATCCATCTGGTCAGTATCTGGAATTTTAAACTTAATAGTAACCGCCTTATGATCGGTATACTGTCTCTCATCTACAGGTTGCCATCTGTCCAAAGGACATTGTTCAAGCCAGTTATAAAATTTTGTTTTGATACTAAAATCTTTTTCACTCATTAGTAGTCTCCTTGTATTGTTGACAAAAATCTGCTACACCGCAGTAGTTCGATTTACACCGTGTGTACTCGCCCTTTCTAAATTCTATATCGTGATTTCTTTTGTGTACGTCTAAAGCTAATTTATCGGATAGATCGTAGACTAAGTTCTCTGCATCCTGCTTGTTGTTGAATACTCTAAATGCTTTCTTATTACCCTTTTTGATTACCGCCCACTTGTCCTCTTTTGCCCATCTCTCTTTATCGGAGCATGGGGTCAAACCGTCTTCTAGATCGAACATCTGACGAGCATCCTGATGAGCAGTAACTCGTTCGTTAACATATTTGATTCGTTCTTTCATAGACCACAAAGGTATGTCTATGTATGCTACAGGATGTTGTGGATAGTCTGGTTTTAGCCTTGCCTGTGTCCTGTTCCAATCTCTCAGGATAGCACATATCTTGATGTTGGTCACTGGTCTCTGCTTGTTCACCTCAAGCAAATAAGCATACACGTTTAACTGATTTATCCACTCCTGCTTGTCAAACATCACAGACCAAACAGAGGTTACCTTGTAGTCGGTGATCACAAGATCATCGCCAAGTATTTCATATTGATCTATTGCACCTGATATCTTCCAACCTCTAACAGTGTCGTATAGTCTCTGTTCTTTAACTACGTTGGGAGTCTTACCTGTTTCTAAAACCGAATGCACCGCAGTTCCAAACAGGGCGAATATCATATCCATAACATCCGTTGTTGTTTCTTCTTGGTGCTTCTCTCTAAGTAATAAAACCTGTGGTGCGTCTATTAACTGGGTAACAGAAATGTCTGCATCACCCCTGCTGTATTTATCAGACCTAGCATAGTTCAAGAACGAGTCTGGTAGACCGTGTTTATTGGTAATCATTGTAATCTCGTGTTTTTCGTTTATTATGTTTTCTAAAGGTATACCTTAATGAAAAACAGCTTGTCAATAAAAAATCCGCAAAAGACAAATTTTAATGTCACTTTTACAGTGTTAGGTGAGCCTGCCTCCAAAGCAAATCAAAGAAAACTTGTGAACATAAAGGGTAGAATAGTTCCGATAAAATCACAAAAAGCTTTGAATTATGTTAAGACCTTTCAACAACAAATCCCAAAACTAGAACCGCCAACTGAAGAATATGTCAGGGTGGAGATGATGATTTACTATGCCTCTCGCAGACCTGATCTGGACGAATCACTGATCCTCGATTGTATGCAGGATTATGTTTATTACAACGACAGGCAGGTGAAAGAGAAACATATCTATTGGGGTCTTGATAAAGAAAATCCACGAACAATCATTAGGGTTAGTGCCTATAACCCTGACCTAATTCCTGAGTACTTGACAAACATCTAACTCTGACAAATAATGTCCAATGTCAGAGTAGAGTGAATCATGGAACACGTTAGAATAAACGACATGGTTCTCAATTTAAGTAAGGGTCAACATAAAATACATTGTCCTGCCATTGAGTGCCGTGAGCGTAAGAAGAAAAACTTAAAAACATTATCCGTGAAAGTAGATCACGAGGGTGCGGTATACTATTGTCACCACTGTGATCTTAGAGGCTCCGAATTTTTCAAAACAGAAATGGAGATAAAACCCATGTCAGTGGTACAACCTTTAGATAAAAAATCATTAACAAACAATAGCTTACACTGGTTACAAGACAGAGGTATCAGTGAACAAACTGCTAACAAGCTAGGCTTGCAAACTGTCACAAGTTACATAAACTCGGTTGGACACGACACCGAGTGCGTTACGTTTCCGTATACGAATCAGGGGCAGACTTATGCTTCTAAGATACGAGCGATAGAGGAGAAGGGATTTGCTTGCAGTGGATCACCACAAACGTTTTTTAATATCGAAAACATAGATACCGACAAGCCTTTGATCATTGCAGAGGGAGAGATGGATGTATGTAGCTTTGTTGAGGCAGGATGGGATAACTGTGTGAGTGTTCCAAACGGTGCTGTAATGAAAGTCGTAGACGGTGATATCGATCCACAATCAGATAACAAGTTTAGGTTTCTCTGGAACGCTAAAGATATTCTGGAGAGCGTAGAGAAGATAATCATAGCCACCGATAATGATTCGGCAGGTAAGGCAATGTCAGAAGAGATGGCAAGACGCATTGGCAGACACAAGTGCTATAGATTTAAGTATCCAGAGGGGTGCAAAGACGCTAACGACATACTAACCCAGAAAAGTTCCATAGAACTTTATGACCTTATAGACACTGCCGAGCCGTTCCCCGTAAGTGGTCTCTATGATGCAGATCACTTCTACAAGGAGTTAGAACAGCTTTACACAGAGGGTTTTGGAAAAGGGGAGTCCACAGGCTTCGGTATGGTTGACAACCTCTACACAATCGTTACAGGGCAACTGACGGTCGTTACAGGACATCCTAGTAGCGGTAAGTCAGAGTTCGTAGATCAGCTAATGGTAAATCTTGCAAAGAGCAAAGGTTGGAAGTTTGCAATCTGTAGTTTTGAAAATCAACCAAGCATACATCAGGCAAAGCTGATATCCAAAAATTGTGGCAAGCCTTTCTTTGAGGGTCTTAGTCCGAGGATGACACGAGAGGACTTGGAGAATGGTAAGAAGTTTATACAAAACCATTTTAGTTTTGTGCATCAAGCAGATGGGTCTTTAGCCACTCTTGATTCGTTATTAGATAGGTTAAGGATTGCGGTGTTACGCTTCGGAGTAAAGGGATGCGTTATTGATCCGTACAATTACATTGCAAGACCGAGTGATATTAAAGAGACAGATTGGGTATCTGATATGCTGACAAAGCTTAGAGTGTTTGCTCAGAGTTATGATGTTCACCTATGGATGGTTGCTCACCCCACAAAGATGATGAGAGATGCATCAGGTAAAGTGCCTGTGCCAAAAGGATACGACATATCAGGTAGTGCATCTTGGTTTAGTAAAGCTGATGTCGGTCTATCTGTACACAGACCTAATCCATCTGAATCAAATATCTCTGAGATACATTGTTGGAAGTGTAGGTACTCATGGGTTGGTAGACAGGGAGAGACTTCACTGAACTACAATGCTGTTACATCTTCGTACAGTGAGACCAAACCAAAGGGAATATATGACGACTTTCTATTGGATGATGAACCTGATTTCTAGACAGGGTGTGTATCCTCCTTCTCTGTCACGAGAAGTTATATAGAACTTTTAGTTGGTCACGGTGGTCACGGTATTGATGATAAGTGCCACATCTAGTAGCCGAACTGCAACGAACCACAAAATATTGCAAGCCGTAATCCGTTGTGGGTAGGGATTTACTTGACAAAAATAAAACAACTACTTTATAAAGTGTGTGTGATTTTATGTTTTTCACTCTGACAAATAAGTCATACTTGGGTCTCTTCGGAGACCCTTTTTTTTTGGGGGG
>MDTC01149392.1_pt1 | contig 12523 bp, 7 predicted proteins | sample 811181 | NCBI WGS metagenome assembly MDTC01 (sample SAMN05326644, study PRJNA326480) | marine metagenome | isolation source: seawater | place: Pacific Ocean: North | collected 2011 | reverse complement strand
TTTGGAAAATTGCCCATTCCTTTCTATGAATTTTAATTGTCCGCTTTCTTGAATTGGAGAAATATTTTCTTTTAAAAATGAAGCTTTTTCTCTTGGGTTGGGTTGATTTGCCCATTTCCAATGTTCCTTATTACTCCAATAAATTGCATTTTTAAAATAAGGTTCTAAAATAGTTCTTTCATTATTTTTCCAATGAACTGCACCTCCGCAGTGGTCAAAATGTAAATGTGTTAAAAATACATCTGTAACCTCATCTATTGAATAACCAGCATTTCTTAATGATTTTTCTAAATTATCATCTCCGTGAAGATAATAATGACTAAAGAATTTATCATCTTGTTTATTTCCTATCCCTGTGTCTATTAAAATAAGTTTTTCTCCATTTTCTATCAGTAAACTTCTCATTGCCCATGTGCAAAGATTGTTTTGATCTGCAGGATTTGTCCTTGACCAAAGTTTTTTAGGAACAACACCAAACATTGCACCACCATCTAATTTAAAGTTCCCAGTGTTTATTACAGAAATTCTCATTTAATAGTTTTTATTAATTGCTTCACTTAATTTAATACATTCCATTGCTTCTTTAACATCATGAACACGTAATATTTTTGCTCCTTTAGAGAGTGAATACATATTTAAAGCAGTAGTTCCATTAAGTGTATCTAATTTACTGATTTTTAATTTTTTATATATCATTGATTTGTGACTGATTCCAACTAATAAAGGAAGGTTTAGTATTTTAAAACTATTTAAATTTGATAAAATTGAATAATTATGATCGATAGTTTTTCCAAATCCAAATCCTGGATCTATAATAATATCATTTAATCCATTTGATTTTAAAATATCAATTTTATTAACTAAAAAGTTTAAGATATCTTTAATTAAGTTTTCATAATGAGGCTCATCCTGCATAGTTTTTGGTTTTCCTTTCATGTGCATAAGCACATATGGAACTTTATGGTCTAACACAACATTTATCATTTCATCATCAATATTCCATGCCGAAATATCGTTAATCATACCAGCACCAGCTTGTAAAGCTAAAGAAGCAACTTTTCCTCTAAAAGTGTCGATGGATAAATTTACATCAGGAAATCTCTTTACAATAGCTTCTATGAAGGGAATGGTTCTTTTAATTTCTTCATCCAATGAAACTTCATTTCCATTGGGTTTTGTGGAATAACCCCCAATATCTATTATGGTTGCTCCTAATTCTAAATCTTTTTCAACTTTCTTTAAAGCTCCCTCAAGGGAGTTGTAATTTCCACCATCAAAAAAAGAATCTGGAGTTGTATTAAGAATACTCATTATAATAGGAGTATTTAAATTTAATAGATTTCCATTAAAATTTATAGAATAATTATCAAGTAAATATGTATCTTTCACCTGTTAAAATTAATTTTTAGTTTATGTCTAAAACTTCTGAGCAATATGATAATGTAATTATCAAATGTACTGAGATTTTTAAAAAGAAAACTCTAGATTACGGTACTGCTTGGAGAATTTTAAGATCTAGTTCTTTAACTGATCAGATTTTTATTAAAGCTAACCGAATAAGAACCATACAAGAAACGGGTTCTTCAATGGTAAATGAAGGAATAGAATCAGAGTTCATTGGAATTATTAATTATTGTATTATGGCTCTTATACAGATTGATATGAGCAATGATAAAAGAATGGAAATACCTGCTAATGAAGTAATTGAACTTTATAATAATAAAATTATTCTTTCTAAAGATTTAATGCAACAAAAAAACCATGACTATGGTGAAGCATGGAGAGATATGAGAGTTTCCTCCCTTACAGATCTTATTTTAATGAAAGTTTTGAGAGTTAAACAAATTGAAGACAATAAAGGAAAGACACTTATTTCTGAAGGGATCGATGCTAATTATTTTGACATGGTTAATTACAGTGTTTTTGCAATGATTCACCTATCTTAAAAATTATGAGTAAAAAACTAACAGCTATTTGGTTAATAAGAATTGTTATTGCTATTCTCTTTCTAGTTTCTGCATATGCTAAAATATACCACGAACCATCTGCCTATTTTTCTATCACAACTTTTGAAGCTAAACAATTGGTTCCTTTAGGTTTTGAATCAGGTTTTGCTGCGTATATTTCTAGAATATTAATTGCTTTAGAATTTTCTCTGGGTGTTTTAATATTACTTCCTTTTCAGCTAAAAAGGATAGTTGTTCCATTAACAATATCGGTACTTGCAGCTTTTTGTTTTCACCTTTTAATCCAAATTTACTTGACTGGAAATAGTGGTAACTGTGGTTGTTTTGGAGCACTACTTCCAATGACCCCTCTTGAAGCAATAATTAAAAATATTTTTGCAATTGGTTTATTGATAATTCTAAATAAACTATTAGAGAAGAAAGATTTCAATAATAAGGAGATAACGTATGGACTTTTAGTCTATTTATTTTCTACAGTTTTAATTTTCATATATCTACCAATTAAAAGTTCTGAAAATACTTCTCTTGATCTAAAAGAATTTAATTTAAAAGAATCAAAAGTTATTTCAGGACCTGATCAGGTTGAATCTGAATTCGGAAATCTATTACCAATGGCTGATGATGGAAGGTTATTGCTGTGCTTTTTTGCACCAGGATGCGATCATTGTAGAACAACAATTAGATCCATTGATTCTTTATCACGTATTAGCTCTGACTTTCCTAAAGTTGAGATTGTTTTTATGGAAGAAGAAGTAGAAAAAATCCCTGACTTTTTTAATTATGCAGGAAATAAATTTAGTTATATAGTTTTGGATATTTCAACTTTCTACGACGTTCTTACTTGGGAAAGAGATACTCCTGGTGTATTTTATATGTGGAATGGTAATATTATCAAAGAATTTAATGGAATAAATGAAAAGGCTTTTAATGCAGAAGAATTAATTAAAGTAATACAAGAAAATATATAAAATGAGAAAAAAAATTGTTGCTGGAAATTGGAAAATGAACCTAATTAAAAATGAAGCTGATCTACTTTTTAATAATTTGGAATCTAAGAAGTTTCCGAATGATGTAATGGTAATTATTGCACCACCATCAATTTATTTAGATTCATTTAGTGGAGCTTCAAATATATATATATCTTCTCAAGACGTTTCTGCTAATGAAAATGGTGCATTTACTGGGGAATTTTCATCTGAAATGCTTTCATCATTAGATATAAAATATTCCATTGTTGGACATTCTGAAAGAAGACAATACCATAACGAATCTGATGAATTAATTTTTCAAAAAACTAAAATGTTAATTCAACAAAATATTTCTCCATTGTTTTGTTGCGGAGAGTCGCTCAATGAAAGAAAAAGTGAAAACCATTTTAATATTGTAAAATCCCAGTTATATAATGTTTTAAATAATTTAAATGCTTCAGATTTTGAAAAAATTATTATTGCATATGAACCAGTTTGGGCAATAGGTACAGGTCTTACTGCAGATTCCTCTGATGCACAAAATATGCATTCATTTATAAGAGGTCTTGTTAAAGAAAGTTATGGAGATAGAATAGCTGATAATTTGTCAATTCTTTATGGTGGAAGTTGTAAACCTAGCAACTCAAAAGAATTATTTTCAATGGAAGATATTGACGGAGGTTTAATTGGAGGAGCATCTTTAGATTCTAAAAGTTTTGAATCCATAATTAATTCATTTTAAATTGATTTATTTAGAGTTTCAGTTTTTTTTTGATGACAGAAATCCCATAGTTGATGTATTTAAGCAAGCTTTAGCTGATATTGGTTTTGAAGCTTTTCAGGAGGGTTCAACATTTTTTAAAGCATATATTCCTCAAAAATTATATAACAAACAAAAGTTTAATTTAATCTACTTAAAATATGATTTTTTGTTTTCTTCTTTTGATATTTATGAAAAACCCTATGAAAATTGGAATAAGAAATGGGAAAGTGAATTGGAGATAATTAATATTAATGATCAATGCTCTATAAGGGCTTCTTTTCATCAGCCAACAAATAAAAAGTTCGATATTATCATAAATCCCGAAATGTCCTTTGGTACAGGACACCATGAAACAACAAGATTAATGGCCAAAGAGTTGTTTAATCACCAGCTTAATGAAAAATCTGTCTTGGACTTTGGCTCTGGAACAGCTATACTTTCCATAATATCAGCAAAACTGGGCGCTAAATATATTGATGCTGTTGAAATTGATAATAAAGTTAATGATAGTGCTTTAGAGAATTTAAAAATTAATAATACTTTATCAATTAATTTAATCAACGGAAAAGGCGAAAATATCCCCAAAAAAAAGTATGATTTTATTCTAATTAATATAAATAGAAATACCATAGTTGAAGAATTTAAATATTTTTTAAAAGTTGTAAAAAACGAATCTGTATTAATTTTATCAGGTTTTCTATATTCTGATGTTAATTACATTTCAGACTTCTTGAAAAAAAGTGGATTAAATATTTTAAATTCAAGCAAAGAAAATGATTGGGTGGTTTTAGTTGTGAAAAAATAACAGAGTATGAAGTTTAGATTTTTAATTTGTTTATTAGTATTTTTTAGTTCTTTTAATTCAGTTTTTAGTCAAAATACTTTCACTCCTGAGCCAGAAAAATTCCTTAAAGATGTTCAAACTTTTCTGGGAACTTATGACAAGTCAAAAGCTAAAAAATATGTAAAATCTTTTGAACCTCTTTGGTTAGGTGAGTTTTTTACACCAGATAACAAAGCTCATGTTTATGCAACTTTAAACGCTATGGTATCTAAAGGTTTAAGACCATATCCAGATTTCTTCTCTTATTTTAATGCCATATATTATTATTCAGATGCTGAAATGAACGCAGATAATTTTGAAAAATGGCAAAATGTATTGGACCAGTTATTAAAAAATGCTACTAATAAGCGTATTCAGCAATTTTTAAAAGTTTCTGAAAATTTATTTTTGGATGGTACAATATATTTAACATCCAGATCCCAAAAAGCAGCCACTAGATGGGAAATTTCTAGAAAAGATAGCTTCGACATTCAATATTTAAAAAAAGTACCAGTTTTTACCTTTGAAAATATTGATTTAAAGTGTTTTTCTAAAGGAGATAGCTCTGTTATCTATAATACTAATGGTCAATATTTCCCACTAACTTCAATTTGGCTAGGAAGCAAAGGAAAGATTGATTGGCAAAGAGCTAGAAAGGATAAAGATATTTTTTATGCCAAATTCGATAAATACAACTTAGCTTTAAAAAACTCTTCTTATTATATAGATTCAGTAACTTTTTACAGTAATTATTTTGATCAACCCATCAAGGGAAAATTAACCGAAAAAGTTATCTCAGTTATTCATTACAAAAGAGTAACATATCCTGCTTTTGAATCCTATGATAAAAGACTGAATATTAAAAAATTAAATAATAATGAAAATATAGAATTTGATGGAGGATTTACTCTGAGAGGAAGAAACCTTTATGGCTCAGGATCAATTGAAAATCTGTCAAAATTAAAATTAAGTTATAATGGTGAAGAAGTCTTATCAGCAGAGTCCATAAGATTTATTATTAACGAAGATGGAATTTCATCTGATAATGCTAAAATTAAGTTTAATCTAGATAAAGATTCTATTATTCATCCCTCTGCTAATTTAGTTTTCTCTGAAAAGACCAAGTCACTTTTAATATCAAGAGGAAATGATGGAATTTCTGCTGCTCCTTTTTACAATAGTTTTCATCAATTAGATATGTATACAAAATCACTAGTTTGGAAAGTAGGAGATCCATTAATAGATTTTAAAGCTCTTGAAGGTTCAGAAGAAACAAGGTCACAATTTGCTTCCTTAAATTTTTTCGATATCAATACTTATGATAATTTAAATACACCATATGGAAACGTACTAATTGATATTAGAAGGTTTTCCGAGCAAGTAAATAGTAAAACGTTTGGCTCTATTGGATTAGCTAAATATTTAAGAAAAAGTATTAACGATTTACAATTCATACTTTTTAATTTAACAGAGTTAGGTTTTGTATTATATGATGCTGATAGACAATTGGTTAATTGTAATGAGAAACTATTCAATTATATTGATAACAGATCTGGAAAAAAAGATTATGATGTCTTAATTGTTAACTCTAATGCTCCTATTAATGCTCGACTAAGTTTAGCTTCTTTAGATTTAAAAATATTTGGAATAGATAGAGTAGTGCTAAGTCTCAAAAATAAGGTTTGGATTAAACCTCAAGGAAATAGTTTGACTATCAAAAAAAATAGAGATATAAATTTTGATGGTCTTATTACTGCTGGAAAAACTCAATATTATGGTTCAGACTTCTCCTTCATATACAATGACTTTAAACTTAACATGGCACACTGTGATTCGATGTTTATTTGGGCAGATTATTTAGAATCAAAACGAAAAGGTAGTCTGGTTAGGTCACTGTCAAATATTAGATCTTTAGAAGGCTATATAGAAATTGACGAACCTGATAATAAGTCTGGAGTAGACACCTCTCATCATGAATTTCCTATTTTACATTCTAATACTCCTACTTATGTCTATTATGATGATCCTTCTATCCAGAAAGGTATTTATAAAAGAGAAGATTTTATGTTTATTGTAGCGCCTTTTGAGATGGATAGCTTAGATAAGTTTACCAACGAAGGTTTAAATTTAAAAGGTTTATTTAAGTCTGGTGTAATTTTCCCTGATTTTGCAGAATCTTTAATGATTATGCCAGATTATTCTCTAGGTTTTATTAAAAATACTCCTATTGACGGATATAAAATTTATAATCAATTAGCTAGTTATGACAACGAAATTAGATTGTCTAATGAGGGTCTCAAAGGAACAGGAACCATTGAGTTTTTTACCTCTACTGCCATTTCAGATGATATAACTTTTTTCCCAGATTCAGTAACAGCTGTAGCTCATACTTATCTCAATAAAAAACAAGAATCTGACCCAGAAATACCACTAGTTAAAGGAACAGACTGTAAAGTTTCCTACATCCCAGAAGAAAGTCTACTACATGCATATTCTTTAGACTCTAATTTTTTATTTTTTGATGATGAAGATTCTGACTTATTGGGAGAATTGAAATTAGGCTATGATGGTATTATAGGAAAAGGGATTATGCGATTTGGATCTGGGGAAGTAGAATCCTACAGATATACTTATGAAACAGATGCTATTCTGGCTGACACTTCTGAATTTAGATTGGTTTCATTAAATAATGATTTAGATGCTTTATCATTTAAAACTCAAAATCTTAATGCAAGAGTAGATTTCGAAACTAGAATAGGTGAATTTAAATCAAATTCAGGAGAAAGTTTTGTGACTTTTCCTGAGAATCAATATATATGCTTTATGGATCAATTCAATTGGTATATGGATAATGATAATTTAGAAATGAAAAATAGTAAACAAGCTGAAGCTGATATAAATATTGATACGGATTTAGATTTGGCAGTTTCTAATTTTTTCTCTATAAATCCAGATCAAGATTCTTTAAATTTTGGATCATCTAAAGCAAAATTTGATGTGAGAAGAAAAAGAATTTCTTGTAATGAAATAAAATTCATAAAGGTTGCAGATTCAAGAATTACACCCGATAGTGGTAAAATTGTAATAAAAAGAAAAGCTAAAATAGATCCATTAGAAAATGCTAAAATATTAACAAATGATATTACTAAATATTATTCTTTGTATGATGCTGATGTGGAGATTTTTACTCGACATGACTATTTAGCATCTGGCATCTATGATTTTATAGATTTAAATGGTGATAAACAAAATATCTTTTTCTCTGAAATTAAACCAGACACAACAGATCAAACCCATGGAAAAGCAACCATAAAAAAGAATAAAGACTTTAAAATTAGTCCAAATTACAGTTTTTATGGAGATGTTAATTTATCATCAACTTCCGAGAATCTAGAATTTACTGGATATACTCAAATTGCTCATAGTTGTAAAAATATTGATCAAGAATGGATTGAGTTTAGTGCCGTAATTGATCCTGTTGATATTTATATTCCTATTGAATTCGATTCAACAGATAAAAACTCTAGTTATAATAATATTTACTCGGGAATGGTATTTAATAATACAGATTCTCTTTCATTATATCCATCTTTTCTTTCTTCAAAAACAAATGATAATCATATAGATTTAATTAGTGCTGATGGGTTTTTGAGGTATGATGCTTCAAAGAAAGAATACCAACTTTCTAATAAAGATAAATTAACTGAATACAAGCTTCCAGGAGATTATACATCATTAAACATTGAAAGTTGCAGACTGAAAGCAGCTGGTAAATTTGACTTTACTATTGATTTAGATCAGGTTGAAGCTATCCCTGCTGGAGAAATAAAATTTAATCCAAAAAAATGGGCAACTGATTTTAAAACATCAACAATTTTTGACTTTCTTTTTAGTGAAAGCGCTTTAAATAAGTTAAGTAAATCTGTTTTAGAATTTCCGGATTTAAGATCATTAGATACTGAAAATTCTTATTATGAAAAGTCATTAAGAGAATATGTAGGAAATGATGAGGCTGAAAAAATGATTGAAGATATATTAATAAGTGGGAAAATTAAAAAATTTCCAGAAAGCTTAGAGAAGCCTTTCTTTTTTGGAGATATAAGATACAAATGGAATTCTAATAGAAAAGCTTATGTTTCTTATGGGGATATTGGAATTTCCAACATCAATAAAAAACAGATAATGAAATATGTCAAGGGTAAAGTAGTTATATCTAGAAAACTGACTGGTAACGACATGACAATTTATTTACAACTAGATAAAGATAATTTTTACTATTTTAATTATAAGAAAGGTCTAATGAAAGTTTTTAGCTCTGATGAAGAGTTTAATAAAATTGTTTCTGAAACGAAAAAAGATGAAACCAAAAAGAAGGTTAAAGACAAACTAGATTATCAATTTATGCTTGGTGCACCAAAAGATGTTGCACCCTTTGTAGCTACTTTCATGAAATAGAATGCAAAATATATTTGAGTTAAATAATGTAATTGCAGTTTTACTTGCTTACTTCATAGGGTCAATTCCCTCTGCTATTTGGGTAAGCAAGTGGTTTTTTGGTGTTGATGTAAGAGACTATGGAAGCAATAATGCAGGTGCTACCAATACCTTTAGAGTTATAGGAAAAGTTGCTGGATTCACAGTGCTTTTTTTTGATATATTAAAAGGTTGGATTTCTGTCAAAATCCTTACTTCATTAATACTTTATGAACCTCATTCTTCAGAATTCATTAATATGCAATTAATCGTAGGTATTACTGCTGTACTTGGACATGTTTTTCCTATTTATGAAAAATTTCAAGGAGGAAAAGGAGTAGCAACTCTTATGGGAATTATTTTAGCAATTAATTTTTCTGCTGCAATTGGTTGTGTAGTTATTTTTTTATTGATATTTATTTTTACAAATTATGTATCTCTTGGAGCTATAGTCGCTGCAATTTTTTTCCCTATTATCACTATATTTATTATTAGAGTTGAATCTATTTCAGTAGTGTATTTTTCTATTTTCATTTCTATTTTAGTTATTTTAACCCATAAACCTAATATTTACAGATTACTTAATAAAGATGAGAATAAGATGAATATTAAACTTAAAAAAAATTAAAACAAATAGATTTTGAGATTAATTAAGTCATATTTCTTCATTCTCTTTCTATCACTTTCATTTTTAGGATTTTCTCAAGAATCTTTTAAAAATGAAGCTGAAAAAATTAAATATTCCAATAAACTGTTCGAGGAACAAAAATTTATAGAAGCTGAACCACTAATGCTAAGTTTTCTAAGTAATAAAAATAATGCTGAGTATAATTTTAAATATGGTGTTTGTGTTCTATTTAAATATGCTGATAAATCAAAAGCAATACCTTATTTAAAAAAGGCTATTAAAGACGCAAATGTTGACCCAAGAGCGTTCTTCTACCTAGGAAGAGTATTTCATTATAATTATTTATTCCAAGACGCTTTAAACAACTATAACAAGTTTAGAAAACTTACTAATGCTAAGCAAGCAAAGTCATTAAATATTGATATGTATGTTAAAATGTGTGAGAACGGACAATCTTTAATGAAGAATCTTTCAGATATTGTTGTAATAGATAAAAAGACTACGGCCTTAGATAAATTTAATTACAGTTACGATTTAGAACAAATAGGAGGAAGAATACTACCTACTGAAGAATTCCAAACAAAATTAGATAAGAAAAAAAATCATCGACCGATTATACATTTTCCTGCTGTAAAGGATTTGTTATTTTATTCAAGTTATGGGGAAAACGGCGAAAATGGTTTAGATATTTACTATAGAAAGTGGCTTTCTGGAGGAGGTTGGTCTGAAGCCAAACCATTACCCGAAAATATCAATTCTCCATATGATGAAAACTTCCCTTTTTTAAATGCTGATGGTACTACTTTTTACTTTTGTTCTATGGGGCATAACTCAATGGGTGGTTATGACATTTTTAGATGTAATTTTGAATCTACATCCAATGATTTTGGCCCAATAAGTAATTTAGACTATAAAATAAATAGTACTGACGATGATATATTATATATAGTAGATAGAAACAATGAAAATGCAATATTCTCCTCAAAAAGATCTTCTGAAGGAGGTAAAATAGATGTATACAATGTTAAGGTAAAAGTTTTACCCATGCAGAATATTATAATTGCAGGTACTTTTAAAAATAGTATTATTCCCGATGACATTGGAGCTAATATTAAGATTCAGGATGTTAGAACTAATAAATTAATTGCATCCTATACGGTGGGTAAAGATTCAAAATATAATATTTTACTCCCCAATTCTGGAAAATATAAGTTTATTGTAGAAACTCCAAAAAGTGAAAAGATTCATGCAGGTCTTGTGGAAGCCCCTGCTCAAAAAGAGTTAAAAGCTTTAAAACAAGAAATAGAACTGATCAAAAAGAATGGTGAGGAAAAGCTAATCATAAAAGATTATTTTGATCAATCACCAGAAGATGAGGCAACTATCATAGCTAATTTACTTAAGAAAATGTCTGAACCTGAAATTAATATTGATCAATTCCCAGACAGTGTACTAAATGAATTAGCTATTAATAATGAATCAGAATCTTTAAATGAAGATCTTGATATAAACATTGAAGAATCTATAACATTTGATGATAGCCTAAATTTAGGAGATAATGATTTTAATAATAAAAAAGAAAATCTTATTCAAATAAAAAAAGAAAGTATTGATAATATAATTGAACAAAAAACTTTGGTTTCAAATATTGCCAAAGTAAAAACTAAGGAATCTTTAGAAAATGCTGAAAAAGCTGACGAAATATTGTTAACTATTGATAATCAAGAAAATGATTCTATTAAAAATGTTCAATTGCAATTGGCTGCTGAATATAATTTGAAATCTAAAATTTTAAATGAAGAGGCCAATTATTCTATTGCTCTTTCTAAAAGACTTGAAGAAGAAAAAACTAAAAAGGAACAAGAAATTATATCATTAAGTAATTTAAATTCTGAACAAGAGTTAATAGCTGAGAGTGCCAATAATGAACAACTCATTTCAATAAATAAGGAGTTAAACAATGTTGAGCATAAAGAGAAATCTACTCTTCAAAATATCAGACAACAAGCTAAATTAAAAGAAGAAGACTCTGAATTTCACCTTACTAATGCTCAGAATTTAAGATCTGATCAGGAAAGTTTGATTTTTCAAATAGATAAAGAAAAAGAGATTTTAAATAACACAAAAAAGAAGAAAATTATAGAACAGCAAAACTTGAAAATAAATGAATTACAGACTAAAGTATCTGAGTTAGAGACAGAAATAGAAGATGGTTTTGCTCTGTACGAAGCTTCAGAACTTGAAAAAAAACAATTGGCTCTAGAAGCAGATAAACTAGAAAATATTCAAGTTTCTAAGGAATACAATAATTTAGAGCTTCAAGATGATATTGACCTGGTTGTTTTAGAAGAGGATAATACGTTTGTAAAAACCAATTTAATTGAAAAAAACAACCCTCAATTAGAGTCAGTAATTGTTGATGTAGTTAAAATTAATAATGAACTTAATGTTCTCACAAATAATACAGATCAAGATTCAGAACCAACTAATGATGAGAGTTTAAATATTTCACCAAATGTAAATTCAGAGAGTTCTCAAAATAATGAAATTCTATCCAATAATAATTCTCCAACTGCAGTAAATGAATCTATAAATAGTAATTCTAAAAGTATTACAAATAAAGATAATTCAGAAGTTTCAATAGAGAATAATATTGTCAATGAAGAAATAACAACTGAAAAAGAACAAGAAGCAATAGCATTTGTTGAAAATTTACCAATAGCTATTCCAATTGCTGAAGATATTGAAGAAGTTCCATCTCAAACAATAAATGGAGTTGTTTATGATTCTAAGTCTAATCCTAAGACTTATAAAGTGGTCGCTTTAGTTGATGATGATGTAGCATTTACTCAAAATAAATATGAGAATGAAACAAATAACAGGATTATCGAAATAAATAAA
>MDTC01185372.1_pt1 | contig 12524 bp, 10 predicted proteins | sample 811181 | NCBI WGS metagenome assembly MDTC01 (sample SAMN05326644, study PRJNA326480) | marine metagenome | isolation source: seawater | place: Pacific Ocean: North | collected 2011 | reverse complement strand
TCAGGTGAATTTCCCAATTGTTTAGACATTTTTCTCCCTTTCTTATCTCTAACTATGCCAGTCAAATAAACATTCTTAAAAGGATATTTATTTCTAAATTCATATCCTGAAATAATCATTCTTGCAACCCAAAAAAATAAAATATCAGGACCTGTAACCAAATCCATTGTAGGATAGTAATAATTTATTTCTTTATTCTTTGGATTTCTAATGCCATCAAAAACAGAAATCGGCCATAACCAAGAAGAAAACCAAGTATCTAAAACATCAGGTTCTTGTTTAAGATCACCAATTTTCAAACTCATTTTTCCAGTCTTTTTTTTAGCTAATTTCAAGGCTTCTTCTTTATTAACTGCGACTACAAAATTATCTTTAGAGTTGTCTATATAATAAACAGGTATTTGATGGCCCCACCATAATTGTCTAGATATGTTCCAGTCATGGATATTTTCCATCCAATTAGAATAAGTTGATTCAAATTTTTTTGGAAACAAAGAAATTTCTTTTGATTTCATTACAGCCTTAATTGCAGGTTTAGATATTGTTTTCATAGACAAAAACCACTGCTCTGAAAGACGAGGTTCAATTACAGCTTTTGTTCTCTCAGAAAATGCTATATTACTTGAATACTTTTCTTTTTTAACTAATAAACCTAGATCTTTCAACTCTTTTATTATAAGCTTTCGAGCCTCAAACCTGTCTACTCCTTTGTAATGAAGACCATTAGAATTTAAAGTGCCATCTTCATTAAAAATGTCAATAAATTTTAATTTATGCTTTTCTCCAAGAGTTTTGTCGTTAATATCATGAGCTGGAGTCACTTTTAAACAACCAGTACCGAAATCTTTATCCACATATTTATCTTGAATTATTGGAACAACTCTGTTTACAATTGGAACAATAGCATTTTTTCCAATTAAATTATTATATCGAGAATCACTTGGATTAATGCAAAGTGCAGAATCTCCTAATAAAGTTTCAGGTCTAGAAGTAGCAATAACAACATTTTTAGAAGAATTTTCTATTTCATAGGAAATGTAATATAAGTTACTAGATCTTTCCTCATAGAAAACTTCTTCGTCTGAAACAGTAGTTTTAGCATCGGGATCCCAATTAATCATTTTTTGATCGCGATATATAAGACCTTTATTATATAATTTAACAAAAACCTTAATGACTGATTCACTCATAGATTCATCTAAAGTGAATTTTGTTCTATCCCAATCACATGAACAGCCTATTTTTTGCAATTGATTTAAAATTTCGCCTCCATATTTTTTAGTCCATTCCCAAGAATATTCTAAAAACTTTTCTCTAGTTATACTGTTTTTTTCTATCCCTTTTCCTTTGAGATATGACACAACTTTAGCTTCGGTGGCAATTGATGCATGATCAGTCCCAGGAACCCAACAAGCATTATAGCCCATCATCCTTGCTCTTCTTATAAGAATGTCTTGAATACAATTATTAAGCATATGCCCCATATGAAGAACACCGGTAACATTAGGAGGGGGAATTACAATTGAATAAGGATCTCTTTTATCAGGTTTAGATGAAAAATATTTATTGTCCATCCAATACTTATACCATTTCTTTTCTATTATACTAGATTCAAATTTAGGTTTAATGGACATTTAAAATAATTTAATATTCAACAAAAGTAATTTTCCTTTTGAGATTTTAAAAGTAATAAAATCATTTTTGTTTAAAATATGTATTTGTGTATATTTAGACAATTATTTTAATAAAAAAATGAGAATACTATTACTATTTAATTTTTTGGTTTTTTGTTCAATATTTTCCTATTCACAAAGCATAGCTCCTGAAATTAAATTCAATAAAAAAATTATTGATTATGGTGAAATAACTAAAGGCAGTAACGGAATAAAGATATTTAAATTCACTAACGTAGGAACTTCTCCATTGGAAATTAAAGAGGTGTATTCTTCTTGCGGTTGTACTATACCTAAAAAACCTCAAGAACCTATTTTGCCAGGAGAACAAGGTGAAATTCAAGTTAAGTATGATACTAACAGGCTCGGGAACATTAATAAAACTATTACGGTTAAGTCTAATGCAATAAAAAACTCTATAGTTCTTTTAAAAATTAAAGGTCTTGTTAAACAAGATTGAGAAAAAATAGAAATAAATTTAATATTCCTAATCTTTAAATTAATCAAGTAATGCCAAAATTATCTTTAAAAGGAATCGATCTCCCAGAATCACCAATAAGAAATTTAATGCCCTATGCAATAAAAGCTAAAAAAAAAGGAATAAAAATTCTTCATTTAAATATAGGGCAACCTGATATAAATTCACCTCTAGAATCATTAGATTTAATAAAAAAGAATAAACTTAAACTAGTCCCATATGGCTCATCTGAAGGTTCAATTAATTACAGGAAATCACTATGCGAATATTATAGTGAAAATGGAATTCATATTTCTCCTAACGATATACTAATTACCACTGGGGCAAGCGAAGCTTTAACTTTTACTTTAAATTGCATTTGTGATGCAGGAGATGAAATAATAATACCTGAGCCTTTTTATGCTAACTATAATGGATTCGCTTCATCAGCAAATGTTAAAGTTATACCTATTGTTTCTTTATTTGAAAATAATTTTACTCTTCCGTCAAAAAAGCTAATCGTCTCTAAAATCACAAAAAAAACAAAAGCTATTTTAATTTGTAATCCAAATAATCCAACCGGACATTTATATTCAAAAAAAGAGCTTGAAATTTTAGGTGAAATAGCTATCAAAAATGATATTTTTATTATAGTAGATGAAGTTTATAGAGAATTTCTGCACGAAGACAAATACACCCACCATTCAATACTGAAATTTAATTTTCTTTCACAAAATTCTATTATGATAGATTCAGCATCAAAAAGATACAGTCTTTGTGGTGCAAGAATTGGATGTTTAATTTCCAAGAATAAAAAATTAATTTCTACTGCTCTTAAATTTGCTCAACTTAGACTATCTGCTCCCACATATGGAATGATTGCAAGTGAAGCTGCTCTTTTAAACTCTAAAAAATATATAATTGAAGTAAAAAAAGAATACACTAAAAGAAGAAATATTCTCATCAACGAAATTTTAAAAATACAAGGAGTCGAAATTTCAATACCTATGGGTGCTTTTTATTGTATTGCGCGCCTTCCTGTAGATGATTCTGAAAAATTTTCAAAATGGTTATTAACTGATTTTTCATATAATAACGAAACTGTTATGTTTGCTCCTGCTTCCGGATTCTATTCTACCCCTGGATATGGAAAAAAAGAAATCCGTATTGGATTTGTGCTAAATATTAAAAAAATAATAAGAGCGGTTAAAATCTTAGAAAAAGCTTTAATTGCATATAATAATTAGTTATAGTTTTTTATCTTGTCATTGGTCTAAGATTTTTTAAAAAAATGGAATTTAACAAATCATTAAAACATTATAATACTTTTAATGTCAACTATTTAGCACACAAATATATTCCTGTCAACTCATTAAGTGAATTAAAAAAAATAATGAATAATTTAACTGACAAAATTTTTATCCTCGGAGGAGGAAGTAACATTTTATTAACTAAAAATATAAAAATTCCATGTATTCATATAAACATAAAGGGGATTAAAATTATAAAAGAAAAACTTGACTCAATTATAATTGAAGTTAATTCAGGAGAAAACTGGCATAATTTTGTAATGTGGTGTATTAGCAATAATTTTGGAGGAATTGAAAATCTAGCATTAATCCCAGGAAAAATTGGAGGTGCTCCAATTCAAAATATTGGTGCTTATGGAGTCGAATTAAAAGATGTGTTTATTAAGTGTAAAGGAATAAATAAAATTACCGGAAAAATAAAAGAATTTGATTCAGATGAGTGTAATTTTAAATATCGTGATTCAATATTTAAAAATGAACTAAAAAACCAATATATAATTACAAGTATTTTTCTTAAACTAACAAAAAATAACCATAAATTTAATATAGATTATGGTGTTTTAAAGAATAAGATTAAATCTGATAAACTAAATCTTAAAAAAATAGCTAATGCAGTTATAAAAATCCGACAAAGCAAATTACCTGATCCAAAAAAAATTGGGAACGCCGGAAGTTTTTTTAAAAATCCAATTGTTTCCAAAAAACATTTTGAAAATTTATCTAAAAAGTTCAAAAATATTCCATCATATTTTGTTAATGAAAAATCAGTTAAAATACCTGCTGCTTGGATGATTGAGCAAATAGGGTTCAAAGGTTATAAAGAAAAAGATGCTGGAATTCACAAAAATCAACCACTGGTTCTGGTTAATTACGGAAATGCTAATGGAAAAGATATTCTGAAAATTGCTAAAAAAGTTAGAACTAAAATAAAAGAAGATTTTAAAATAGAATTAGAGACTGAAGTAACTATATATTAACTACTCTCTATTTTTTGAATCTATAATTATTGTCATTGGACCATTATTAGATAGATTAATTTCCATATCTGCCCCAAAAACACCTGACTCTACTTTATTCCCAAGATTTTTTTTAATTATTTTCTTAAAATTTTCATATAATGGAATTGCTATTTTAGAGTTTGCTGCTTTTATATAAGAAGGTCTGTTTCCTTTTTTAGTCATGGCCATTAGAGAAAATTGACTTACGACTAAAATTTCCCCTGATATGTCTTTAAGTGAATTATTCATTACACCATTTTCATCATCAAAAATTCTTAAATTAACAATTTTATTAGATATCCAATTTATATCATCAATTGAATCATTTAAAACAATTCCCACAAAAACTAAAAGCCCTTTTTTAATACTTGCAACCTCATTGTTGTCCACTATTACATTTGCATTATTTACTCTTTGAATTACAACCCTCATGAATAGTTAATTAGATTTAAACCGATATGTTTTATCATCACCTAATAATTTAATATAATTATTATAACGGATTTGAGAAATATTATTTTCTTTAACCGCAAGTTTAACTCCACATTTAGGCTCTTCTAAATGAATACAATCATTGAAATTACATTTTTCTTTATATTTTTTAAATTCAATAAAATAATTTTCTAATTCCTTAGGCTTAATCTCAACAATACCAAAACCCTTTATTCCAGGAGTATCTATAATTCTAATCCCATCATCTAGATCATACATTTGAGAAAATGTAGTGGTATGTTGACCTAATTTATGAAAATTAGATACTGGTGTAGTTTTTATTTTAAGCCCCGGATAAATAGAATTTAATAAAGTTGATTTACCGACTCCACTGTGCCCAGAAAAAATACTTACTTTATTATTCATGATTTTTTTTACTGCAAAAACATCTTTCTCATTAAAACTTGAAATTTTAAGAGCTTTATATCCAATGTTTTCATAAATAAATAACATTTTTTTTAATTTTTCTATTTCTTCCTTTCCATATGAGTCTATCTTATTAAATAACAATATTACATCTATTTTCCTTGCCATAGCTGAGACCAAAAATCTATCGATAAATAAATATGTTGTTTCAGGATTTTTTAGAGTTATAAACAAAAAAACTTGATGAATATTTGCTGCTATAATATGAACTTGCTTTGAGAGATTAACAGATTTTCGGACTATATAATTTTCTCTTTCACATATTTTAAAAATTAATCCAACGCTTCTGTCATCATCTTTAGATATAATAAATTGAACTCTATCACCTACTGCAATTGGATTTGTACTTTTTAAAGACTTTGTGCGAAATTTTCCTTTAATCCTACATGGATAAAATTCTCCATTTAAGTCTTTTACAGTATGCCAAATGCCAGTAGTTTTATAAACTATTCCTTCTTTCAAAAGATAAAAATTATCAAATAAAGATAGGATAGATTTTTTAAATAGAAATAGGATTAATGGATTTGCTATCTTTGAAAAAAAAAAATGTCTAATAAAGTTGTTTTAATGATTTTAGATGGCTGGGGAATTTCTTCATCACCTAGAGTTTCTGCTATTGATCTAGCTAAAACACCTTTTATTGATAGTCTCTACAAAAATTTTCATCATAATGTTTTACTTACCCATGGACACCATGTAGGTCTTCCTAATAATCAAATGGGAAATAGTGAAGTAGGTCATATGAATATTGGAGCTGGGAGAATTGTTCACCAAGATTTAAAAAAGATAAACTTAACTATTCAAAACAATAGTCTTAAAAAAGAAAAAACTTTGGTTGAAGCAATTAATTATGCTAAACAAAAAAATAAAAATATTCATTTAATTGGTTTAGTCTCAGATGGTGGGGTTCATTCTCATATCAATCATTTTAAAAGCATAATTAAAATATTAAGTGAAAATAAAATTTCTAAAGTTTTTTTACATGCCTTTACAGATGGAAGAGATGTTGATCCTAAATCTAGCATAAGTTTTTTAAATGAAATTCAAAAAACAATGGAAAAATACTGTGGCCAAATAGCAACAGTTATTGGAAGATATTATGCAATGGATAGGGATAATAGATGGGAAAGAATTAAAAAAGCTTATGATCTAATTGTTAATTCAATTGGTGTTAGGTCACAAAATATAAATGAAACTATTAAAAAGTCATATGATTCTGGAATAACAGATGAATTTATTGAACCTATTGTTCTTGAAAATGAAATTGGAAAACCCATTGGAAAATTGGAGAAAAATGATGTTGTAATTTTTTTAAACTTTAGAAATGACAGAGTAAGACAGCTTACAAAAGCATTTTCACAAAATCCAATTGAAAATCATAAAATGACTCCTCTATCTCTTCATTTTGTAACTATGACTAATTATGATAATTCTTTCAAAAATATAAATGTAATATTTAAAAATACTAATCTTAAAGAAACATTGGGTGAAATATTATCAAATAAAGGTAAAATTCAAATTAGAATTGCAGAAACTGAAAAATATCCTCATGTTACTTTTTTCTTTAATGGTGGTAGAGAAAAACCTTTTATCGGTGAAGAAAGAATCTTATGCCCTTCTCCTAAAGTTGCAACTTATGATCTTCAACCAGAAATGAGTGCATATGAAATAAAAGATGCTATAATCCCAGAAATACAAAAAGAAACTGCAGATTTTATTTGCTTAAACTTTGCTAATCCTGATATGGTTGGTCATACGGGAAACATAAAAGCTGCAATAAAGGCCTGTGAAACAATTGACGAGTGTGTTAAAATGATTATTGAAGAAACTTTAAAAAAAGATTATACTACTATTATTATTGCTGACCATGGGAACTGTGAAAAAATGAAAAATACCGATGGAAGTCCAAACACATCACATACAAAAAATCCTGTCCCTATAATTTTAGTTGACAATAATAAACGTAAAATAAATAAAGGAATCCTAGGTAATATTGCTCCTACTATACTCGATTTGATGGAAATTCCAATACCTTCTTCAATGGACTTAAAATCATTATTACAAAATGAAAAATAAATTAGTTCTTTTTATTATAGCTTTATGCTTTTCCTGCAATGATAATAAAATATTAAAAAATAATATTTCTAATAATATTCCCAAAAAAATAATTTCAGAAACATCTGAAGGAGAAAAAATTTTGTTAGGAGAAGTAACCCATTTTCAAATAGAGACTTTTGCTAACAAATGGTTTTCAGATAACGATTTTAATAATTTAATTGATGAAAAGATAATTTTAAAAATATTACCGATTATTAAAAATGTATCTGTTAAAATTTTTTTAGGAACTTGGTGTGAAGATAGTGAAAGAGAAATCCCGGTTTTGTTTCACATTTTAAAAAAAACCAACTTTGATCTATCTTCTATTAATATTATTGCTCTTTCTGAATTTAAAACAAGTCCTCAAAATTTTGAAAAAAATTTTAATATTACTAATGTGCCTACAATAATTTTTTTAAAAGAAAATAAAGAAATTAATAGAATAGTTGAATTTCCAGTTGAAACTATGGAAAAAGATATTTATAATATATTAAGTGTCAACAATTATAAACATGCATATTTAGAATGAGTGAGATTATATTAAAAAATATAGAAGAAATTGAATTAATTAGAGAAAGTGCATTAATTGTTTCAAAAACTTTAGGAATGATTGCTTCTGAAATTAAACCTGGAATGACAGGTATAGAATTAGATACTAAAGCTGAAGAATTCATTAAAGATCATGGAGCTACTCCAGGTTTTTTAGGATTATATGATTTCCCCAATACCTTGTGTATAAGTCCAAATTCGCAGGTTGTACATGGGATACCAAATAGAGATTTTTTTAAAGAGGGTGATATAATATCAATAGATTGTGGAGTATTAAAAAATGGCTTTTATGGTGATCACGCTTATACATTTTCTATAGGAGAAATTAGCTCAAAAACGAAACAACTTCTTAAAATTACTAAAGAATCACTTTATAAAGGAATTTCAGAATTCAAAATTCATAATAGAATAGGTGATATAAGTTATGCCATTCAGAATCATTCAGAAAAAAATGGCTTTGGAGTAGTTAGAGAATTAGTAGGTCATGGAATTGGAAAATCAGTTCATGAAGGTCCTGAAATACCTAACTATGGAAAAAGAGGAAAAGGAAAAAAAATTATTAATGGAATGGTTTTAGCCATTGAGCCCATGATTAACCAGGGAACTTATAAAGTAAATCAATTAAATGATGGATGGACGATATTAACTGCTGATAAACTTCCTAGTGCACATTTTGAGCATAATGTTGCCCTTATAAATGGAAAACCAGAATTATTATCAACTTTCAAATATATATATGAATCTCTAGGGATTAATAGTGATGAAGAAATTCCCTTTATAAAATAATATTAATGACCATAATAAAACCAATATTAAACTTTTTACCTAGAACTTTATTAATTAAAATAAGCATTATAATTCGTCCTATTCTCAAAATATATTATTATGGTAGTAAATTCATTGATCCAATTGATGGAAGTGGCTATAGAAAATTCCTTCCTTATGGATACAATATTGAAAGAGAAAATGCTCTTTGTCCCGGAACCTTTTCTCTCGAACGTCATAGATATTTATGGTTATATTTAATTAACGAGACGAATTTCACAAAACAAAAATTGAAAGTTTTACATATTGCTCCAGAACAAGTCTTTCTTGCTAAATTTAAAAAAAATAAATACTGGAATTATACTACTCTTGATCTATTCTCTCCTCTCGCAGATGTTAAGGCTGATATCTGTGACTTGCCATTTGAAAAAAATAAATTTGATTTAATTATTTGCAATCATGTCTTAGAGCACATCGATAACGATTTACTTGCTATTAAAGAGCTTTATAGAGTTTTAAAAAAAGGTGGCTGTGGAATCTTTCAAGTCCCTATAAATGAAAATAGTGAAAAAACTTTTCAGAATAATAAAATAACCGATTTTAAAAAAAGAACTGAGGTTTTTGGTCAATACGATCATTTAAGAGTATATGGAAAAGATTACTATAGCCTTTTAAGGTCTGTTGGATTTAAAGTTAATGCTGTTGATTATTTAAAAAAAATAGATCCAAAATTATCTATTTTATATTGCTTGCCAAAAAATGAAAAAATTCCGATCGTATATAAAAATTAATTTATCTTTTCGCCCCAACCTTTAGAATAAACTTCCTTAAATCGATCACTTTCAAAAATTATCCAATAAGCTTCAATTTCTTTATTTTCCTCTACAAAATTAATGCCTTCTTCTAAAGTCATTACCATTAATGCTGTTGCATATGCATCAGCACTCATGCAATCAGAAGTGATGACAGTAGCACTTAAAATATTCGATTTAATAGAATCTCCTGTTTTAGGATTTATTATATGAACATATTTTTTTCCAGATAAAGAATCAATTCTATATTTTCTATAATTACCAGATGTAGCTATAGCATTATTTTTAATCTCAACAATGCTAATAATAGATCTATGATTTTTATTTGAAGGTTTCTCTATAGCAACATTCCAATATTTATTTGATTTTAAATTTTTACCACGGCCTATTATTTCCCCTCCAATTTCAACTAAATGATTATTACTTCCTAAATTAATTAAATATTGATCTATTAAATCAACCATATATCCTTTCCCAATAGCGTTAAAATCGATAATAATATTATTATTTTTTTTTAAAATCTTATTTTCTTTAGTTAAAGTGATTTTATCCCATCCAATTAATTTTTGTATACTATCTTTTTGATGAATGGAAATATTGTTTAGCCCTTTTTTAGGACCAAATCCATAAGCATTAACTAAAGATCCAATAGTTGGATCAAAATATCCATTAGTTTCTTTCCAAATTTCAGATACTTTTTTAAATATTCTAACAAAATGATTGTCAACTATAACATTAACATTGCTAAAATTAATTTTATTAATATCAGAATCAGATTTATAAGTGGAAATAGATGAATTAATAACATTAAATAATGAATCTATATCTCTTCTTATTTCTTCTTTATTTATATTTAGCTCTTGATAATTTATCTGATAAGAAGTTCCAAGAGCATACCCGGTAATAGAATTCATTTTACTATCAATCTCACATGACAAAAAAATAAATACGACTAAATAAAAAAATATATGAAAAATTCTCATAATTTAATTTTTTTATAACTTCAGTTAATTAATATTAATTGTATAACCCAAGCACTTTATACAAAAATAATCTTTAAAATTTGTACAGAGTTTATTTTTATTATTTTTGAATGTAATTTTTTAAAATTTAATTATGAGAAACTCCTTTTATATTTTATTCTTTTTACTTCTTTTCCTTTCATGTTCACCCCAAAAATATGAGACAAAAAATAAAACTGAAGATGGTTATAATTATGAATATGTAATTGGGGATCCAATGAAAACTAGAATATATTCCTTAAATAATGGGCTTAAAGTATATTTAAGTAATTATGAAAATGCTCCTAGAGTTCATGTTCTAACTACAGTGAAAGCTGGAGGTAAAAATGATCCGAGCAACAATACAGGATTAGCTCACTACCTTGAACATATTATGTTTAAAGGAAATCAATATTTTGGAACTCAAAATTACTCTAAAGAAAAACCGCTTCTTGACACAATTGAAAAATTTTTTAATACTTATTCCAAAATTAAAAATCCTATTGAAAGAGTTGATTTTTATAAAAAAATTGATTCAATTTCTAATTTAGCTTCAAAATTCGCTATTGCTGGTGAATATGATAAAATCATGTCTCGCTTAGGGGAGAAAAGTCTTAATGCAGGAACTCACAATGACTATACAGTTTATACTGTGGATATCCCTTCAAATGAATTATCTCGTTTTTTAGAATTAGAAGGTTTGCGTTTTCAACAAATAGTAAGTCGACTATTTCATACTGAATTAGAGGCAGTTTATGAAGAAAAAAATAGAGCATTGGATAATGATGACAGAAAGACATATGAAGAATTAATGCGAAATTTGTTTCCTAAACATCCTTATGGGACTCAATCTGTCCTTGGAACAATTGAACATCTTAAAAATCCATCTATTACTGAAATAAAGAAATATTTTCAAACATACTATAGTCCTAACAATATGTCTATTGCTATTAGTGGTGAATTAGATTATTCTAAAACTATTAAGCTTATTGATAAACACTTTGGTTCACTAAAATATAATTCTAAATTACCTAAATGGAAAAAAATAGAAGAATCACCTATTAGTTCAATAATTAAATCTGAAGTCTATGGTCCAAGTGAAGAAAACTTAGAAATAGGATTCAGATTCAATGGAATTGGATCAGATGAGCATCTAATGATACTTTTAATTGATATGATTTTAAACAATGAAAAGGCAGGTTTAATTGATATTAATTTAATGCAAAAACAAACTGTGTTATCCGCTGGGTCTAACATTTTACCTTATGAAGATTATAGTATTCATAATTTATTTGGTAAACCTAAACAAGGTCAAAACCTTGAAGAAGTTGAAGACTTACTAATTAACCAAATAAATTTAATCAAAAAAGGTGAATTTGAAAATTGGTTAATTCAAGCAGTAGTAAATGATTACAAGACTAAAACCATGAAATCTTTGGAGTCAAATTTTTCTAGAGCTAGATCCATGAGTCAGTCTTTTGTTTATTATGATAATGATTGGAGTAAAAAAATTCAAATTTTCGATAAAATGGAAAAAATTACAAAAAGTCAGGTTATTGAATTTGTCAACAAGTATTATAAAAACAATTACGTTGTAACTTATAAAAGAATAGGTAAAGATGAAAATATTTCAAAAATTATTAAACCTAGAATTACCAAGGTTTCACTAAACCGAGAAAAGAAATCTGAATTACATAAAAAAATTGATAGTACATATGTTGAAAAAATAAAACCCAAATTTTTAAATTATAAAGAAGATATAAAACATTATAAAATAGGTCCGGTTAAAATCCTTTCAAAGATTAATGATGAAAATGACCTTTTTGAATTAGTATATTTATTTGATTTTGGTAAAAATGCTGAGCCTTTTATGCCTTTAATTAGTAATTATTTGCCTCTAGTAGGTACTGTTAATTATACTGCAGAAGAATTACAAAAAGAACT
>MDTC01164891.1_pt1 | contig 12526 bp, 15 predicted proteins | sample 811181 | NCBI WGS metagenome assembly MDTC01 (sample SAMN05326644, study PRJNA326480) | marine metagenome | isolation source: seawater | place: Pacific Ocean: North | collected 2011 | reverse complement strand
TTGTCTAAAAACTCCTCAAATAAATCAAACTCATCGTCTGACCATTCAAGCATCTCTAATGGTATTTCACCGAACTCGTCAAAATCCCAATCTTCCATCCATGTGGTAGTTGGTGCCAGTTCTTCTTCAAACCATTCTTCGTCTATCTCTTGTAAAATGGAAGGAGTCTCTTGTTGAGAGTCTTCCCATTCTTCGTCTGTGATTTCTTCTTCAAACCAGATTTCTTCAATAAGTTCTTCAATAATTTCTTCGATTTCTTCAATTTCTTCTTCCTCAAATTCTTCTTCGATCCATTCTTCTTCCAAGATAAATTCTTCAAACCATTCATCTTCTTCCCATATTTCGACCCATTGTTCGTCTGGTTCCCATGCTTCTTCCTCAAACCACTCATCAATGTCTTCCACTATTGCGTAAACGGTGGTATGGATCTCCGCTTCCTCTTCAAACCATTCGTCGTCGTAAGAGACCTCTTCCCAGATTTCGTCTTCCCAGTATTCTTCATCGACATTAAGGATGATTTCCAAAAGATCAAATTCATCTTCAAAGAGTTCCTCTTCAATCCATTCTTCACGTTCAAGGATTTCCTCTGCGTAAGATTCACCCAGCACTTCCTCAAGACGATCTTCAGCGATTGCTTGGAAATATTCTGCGTCTGACGCTACCCAAGCTTCGACTTCCTCTTCCTCAAGGATGACTTCGCCTGCTTCTTCATCAAAAATAACTTGGATAGTTACTGGCGCTATTTCTTCTTCTGGCGGTGGTGGGGTACCCCCTTGTGATGGTGGGGTATCCTCCTGTTCAGCTGGTTCTTCTTCAACTAGGTAGTCGGTTAAATCCACTTCTACCTCAGCTAAAACCTCACCGCTGGTGTCTTCAATAGCTATATCAAGCATGGTTGGAGGGGGGACTTCAGCGCCCACCTCCGTATCAGGTGCCGGTTCAGGGTTTGGGGCTACGACCACTTCTATTACTTGCCCGCTCTGTAAGGGTATTTCTACTTCTAAGGCATCAATCGCAATGGCTACCGTTGCATCTTCTACCTCTGCGATACCAATGCTGTCTTCAGAAAAAGAGATAAGTGAAGCAGTCGGTATCTCTGGTTCAGTTTGGAGGGGGGACATTGGATCTCCCGTCCCTACTGGTGTCGGTTCAGGTTCTTCCTGTATTGCCGCTTCAACCTGAACGGATTTTTCTTCATTCAACAGCAGTAAAGAGAATTTTTCTTGGGTAGGCTCATCTTGTTCCTGCTCCAGCAAAGTTGTACTGGTATTGACGGCTGAGTCCGATTTTTCTGGGGTGGGAACATCTATTTCTTCTACGTCAGCACTAAATGTTTCTATACCAGGTGGCAAAAATACCAACACAGGGTCTGCTGTCGAAGGGCCAGATATCAAGTATCTGTACGTAGCACCTTCAATTTCGTTTACGAAAGAACCGTCATAATACCCAAGGCGGTCTCCACTCTCTGTCTCAATTTTAAGAGCCATTTGCTTACTGCCTGAAGAAGCGACAGTGAGCATTGTCCCTGATTCTTCCCCTGTGTCGCTAGGGCAGAAGCTACATGAGAATGGCCCTGATCTTGATTGCATGGGTGTAAGTTCCATGGTGCCTACGCCCCCACCCCATGCTGTTGCTTCTTCTGTTGGGTTGGTTGCCGCTAGAGCGTAAGACCACCCATCGCCATCAACGTCTATGTAACGCTCTGTGGTTGGCCAGTTTGAATCATAAATATAAATTCGGTAACCAGTTGGCGTTTCTTCAACTCGGTAAGGTGTCACAGCGTGACCGCCCTGTTCGGAATAAATACCTATCGTGTAACCAGTAGAAGGTTCGCCTCTTTCAGCAGCTTCAAAATCTCGGAGTAAAACCTCCGCTAACTGAGCGGGGTGTTTTTTAAGATATGAAGAAGCCTCTTCTTGGACTTCTGTAGCGAACTGAGTCACATACCAATAAACCAATTCTGAGATCAAAGCAGGGTCTTCTTTAACCAGTTCCGCAACAGTTTCTGTGCCTTGGAAGGAACTTAATATTGAAGGATCATTAGCTAACCGTAAGGAAAGAACTGTTAGCCCTTCGCATAAACCACCCTGCATGGAACGGTTTGCTTGACCTATGAGTTGCAGGATCACTGGGTATGGGGTGCATTGATTGTCTGTTACATCTGAACAAACCTGACTGTCCCCATATAATCGTCTGGTCGTGTTAACTGTTAAATCCGCTGGGGCTTCCCCTCCACCAAAGTTCTCGAAAGAAAAGGAATCTTCCTTCGGGACGTAATCAATGGTGTGATCTGCTAAAGGTTGTGTTGTGTCTCTTGGGGGGATGCTGATAGGAGCCACGGTTGTTTCCGTGACCTTCTCCCCCGTTTGACTGCTTTCACTTGAGCAACCGAGCGCTATTAGCGTCCCAGCGACTAAGGTCGCTAGGAGCCGTTTCATCGTTTACGTCTGCGCTTAGTCTGATACCAGATCAACAGTCCTATAAGGGCTGCGATTGCAGCTGCACCAACGATGACGGTTACTGACCCGCCTGGTGCTTGGCTCATGTCAAGCGAAAAGTTTTTGGTGCCTCCACCCAGAAGGTTGTTTTGGGATTGGAGGTCGGCAACTGCTTCTTCGAGTTGCTCCACCTGATAAGAAAGGGCTGCTTCGTCATTGCTGGAATCCCATAGGAAACCGAATGATCCTGCGAAAGCTGCTGGTAAGCCTAGAACCCATGCAATGTTGTCCTTCATTTTGTCAAAGATGCTTAATGTATTATCAATTGTTTCTTTGACTTTGCCAGCCATTTTGTCTGTGGCTTTTTCTAATGTTGCCTGTATTTCCATGAGACTTTCTGTCAGTATCTCTGCGTCACTTTTTTCTTCAGGCATTATTTTCTCTATCTGTTATAAGACAACGTAAGTCTTCTAGTTGGTCTTCTACATAAGTTAAGGCGGCTGTGATGCCACTTAATTGAACTTCTGCTGCCTCCAAAATTTCTGTAGTTTCCATACCAAATCCTTTCAAATAAAAACGACCATTTGGGAGAGGGTTGGTTTTTATGTCACCTCTTGGTAGAATGTAATTATGTTAACAACGGGAAGGTTAGATATGAAAGACTTATTTGCAGATCGTCCATGCTTACGTAAAGGAAGGTATGGAGATTTCACTTGTGGCTTCTGCGACACCGCAAGAGCTATAGCCGAGGGAACAACTTATATTGTTAATGACAAAGTGATGCCAAGGGAAGAAGCCATCCAATACAATTTAAGTCTGTGCGTCAAAGCAAAAGAAGCCAGTGAGCTTAGTCCCACAGTTAAAGAGATACGTCGTGAAGGTCAACGAATTCTAAAAGCTGGCACAAACATCCGTGTCCAATTAAAACGCAAAGCCGGTACACGAAAGTTGGATGGTTTCGTTATCGAGTGTTATGCCGATGGCAACGTAAAAATATACGTTCACGATTTATCAGCGGTCAAAATAGTTCCTGCCGATGGATTCCTCACAAGTAGACGAGGCACCACTTGTAAATAAAGATGTTGTAATATCTTTGGATGAGTGATGAAACCATAAAGTCCGATAGGGACACAATCTGGGGAAGGCAACACTTCGATCCAAAGAAGGGAACTTCTTGGCACACCTTCACTGATGGTGTGGACACTCGCCGGATAATCCCATTGAGGAAGAAATACAGAAAACAAAGTTGAGTGACATGCTATCTCACCCATTCCTAGCTGTGGTTCCTGATGAAGTCGCTGAACTTATAGAAGAAGCTGATGACAAGGGTTTTATTGTTAGCGGTTTAGATGCGAAGGATCAATACCCAGCACCAGGGTGGCGGATAGTCGGAGAAGATTGGTGGGCGACTGTTGAGCTTGCTCACCCTACAGATAAGGTGGCTAAATATTCGTGGATTGTTTTATTCACTGATGAGGAGGGGCAATCTCTTTGGGGTGTGGAATCATTCACTTGGTTTATGAGGGAATTTGAAGAATGGATTTAAACGACAGAGACGGTGAATGGTGGGATGAACTCGCAGAGTTGAATCCTGATGCCGTAATATTAGACGGATTTGATTCTTGCATAATCGGTTATGCAAGCAGACAAAACATGCAAGCAGTTCTTGTTTACGATGAAGACAAGATGATTGATGTTATGGCTGAACAGTTAGGCGGAGATACAGAAGGCGCTATTGACTATTTGAGTTACAACACTTGGGGTTTATGGGCTGGGGAAGGCACCCCTATGATTTTGCGGAGATACGATGACAATGAGGTTTACGAAGAGACTTCTTAGCACACCAGACATTGACCTAGAAACAGGGTGGATGGGAAAAGCTAAGTGTAAAGATTTACCTACTAATATTTTTTTCCCTGAAACACGTTCAGTCCCACAGGTTAAAGTTGCAAAAGCAATTTGTTCTAATTGTCATGTTCGTAGAGAATGTCTCGATTATGCCATAGTAGCGGATCTTGACTATGGCATATGGGGTGGTTTGACATGGATAGAAAGAATAAATCTTAAAAGATATGGTTACAAATCCTCTTAGACGAAACTGCCCTCAACAAACGTCAAGGGCAGTTCGCCAGCCACCTCCTCTCATTGGGAGTAATCTCATTATTTCACTAAGAGTCGTATAGGCAAAATGGCTAGACGAAGATTGCCTCCAAAACCGAAGGCAAAAAAGAAAAAAAAGTCGGAAGTAAGGGAAAAATCTAAAAAAGTTTATTTTTCTGGAGGTGAGCGTGATGGGGACGAAGCGTGGCTAGTCACACCCTTGCCGAAAAGTCTGAAATGGAATTTAGGTAGAGATAATTATTTCCAAAGTGAATCAGATCCTTCTGTTTACGAGTACGATCCTTTAAGGGAGATTATTTATGAAAGTTGAATGCACACGCCCAGCTACTGTTGGGATTGTTTCTATGGGAAGCATGGGAGCGGCTTACGGTCAGATTCTTAAAGATTTAGGGCATGAGGTTATATGGGCTAGTGAAGGTAGAACATATGACGATTATTCGTTAGAGACTCATCGGAGGGCAGAACCTTTTGAAGATGTCGGGTCTTTGCAAGCTATGGGCGATAGAGCCGATGTGGTCTTATGTGTTATGCGAGGCGACTCAGCTACGGTAGCTGGGAAAGTGTGTAAGTACAGTAGCTTTAAAGGTCACTATGTTGATGCGAACACAAAAACAGAAGAAGAGTGTGAGAATATTAAAGGGATAGTTGAAGCTGGTGGAGCTACTTATGTGGATGGGTGCATCATAGGGCATCCCCCTGTTCATGTCGGAAGCAATCGTATGTATGTACATAGCGACAACCTTGGCGCAGAGTGTTTTGCATCTTTGTTTAAAATTGATGATGTAGGTCAAAGAAAATGTTTGGTTAGACCGATAGCAGGGTCTCCTTCTTTGCTAAAATTGGCGTATACAACTTATTCGTCTGCGGTTTTGGCAGCCTCGATTTTGGCTAGAAGAACTACTAGGATGGAAGGCATAGAAGAAGAATTTTTATATGAGGCGACTGAAGGATTTCCCTTCAATCCGCGCAATGAAGATGGGTCTAGGAGAGGATTATTCGGAGGATGGTAGGTGCTACCACAAATAGTCGTCTAGGAAGCGTAGGCTAAGAGCATGTCTAGTATTCCAGCGTTGGTCATCTGGGCAAGTTTAAGCTTGGTTGCGATAATAGGAGTGGTGCTGATGTCGGCGCTTAGAGTAAAAGAGAAGGTTTCTTCTGTGGCACTTGTCTCAGGGGCTTCCGCCGCTATTATGTGCGGATTCACCCTTAATGTTTCAGCTGGTTTAGGTGTTAGCGCAGGGATACTATTACTGGTTTCTTTATTGATGGGCTACGAGGGCTGATATGGGTTTTCTTGATGGGTTAGATTTTACAGGTCACACCAGCGAAGGTTGGGTTCGTGGCGGCGGTTATGGTTCTAAAGCGTTCTACTACAACGAGAACATGGCGAACATAGGTGCTTTAGATAAGAAAAATAAAGTATATAAAGACGATTGGGATGTTGACCGTGCCGTTTCAGAAGGCAACGACCGTGTTACATGGGTGTTTAAGAGTGTGTTCGCTATTGCTTCTAACGCAGCTCGTCTCCCTGTAGAGATTTTAGATGAAGAGGGTGACCCTCAAGATAATCCACTGTTGCCTATCCTTAACAGGAAGACGAATCCACACCATGACGCGTACAACTTCAGGTTTCAGCTTTCTTCGCAAGTTCTTCTTTCTAAAAGAGGAGCGTTCGTAGAAGTAGTTAAAGACCGTTTAGATAACGTCACTGGTTTGTATCTTTTGCCTCCTAATTGGACTTACCCGATTCCTGATCCTAAAAAGTTTGTTGCAGGTTATTCGGTTCAAGTCCCTAACAATAAAGAACGTATTGTCAATCCGGAAGATGTTGTTTGGGTGCGAATCCCTCACCCTACTGATCCTTACAGGGGGCAATCACCCTTAGAATCATGCGGTTTAGCTATAGACATCGACTATTACTCTCGTATCTATAACAGAAACTTCATGGTTAACGATGGTCGCCCTGGTGGTATCCTCATGGTTAACGGCGAGTTGGATGACGATGCGGCAGATGAAATCCGTCGTAGATTTATCGGCAACACAGGCTCTGCTCTTGGTGGTGCTGGTCGTATGACAATCATGGAAGCCGAGCAAGCGAAATGGATTGACACTTCAATGGCTCAACGTGATGCTCAGTACACAGAAACAAAGCAATTAGCCAAAGAAGAAATCTTGATGGCGTTCGGTGTCCCTGAATCAGTTATCGGTAATGCCGCTGATCGGACATTCTCGAATGCTGACACTGAACTTGAGGTGTTCTGGCGTGAAACGATGCTCCCTCACTTGATGCTGATTGAGAAAGCCTTTGATCGTTTAGATGGGTCAGAGGATCTGACAGTTAAGTTCAATCTTGAAGATGTTGCGATTCTCTCCAGAGATGAGAGGGAAAGAGCAGCGTTTCATCTTGAAGAACTCAAGTTCGGAGCAATATCTATTGACGAATACCGTCAGAAGGTAGGGCGTGATCCTGTTGGAGCTGATCTTATTTACATACAAGGCAATTTGATGCCTGTGGGTCAAGCAGTGGCAGATGGGGAATCACCATCTAGTGATTTTGAGCCACCTAACATTGACGAACCTGATGATGTGGATACAACTCAACCTCAAACAGCAATCGTTAATCCTCCCGCTGAACCAACTGCTACTGTTCCTACATCAGTTGCAGCTTCTTTGTTGGATGGTTTGTCTGAAGAACAGAAATTGATAGCCATACAAGAAGAAGGCATGGAGGGTAGGAAGTCTGACCCTTTAGCTGAAGAAGACCCGTGGGGTTTCCAATATGGGGATGTGTGGATTGACACTAAAGAGGCGGATGTTATGCGTAGACGACAGTCTCAACAAATGGAACGTCTTGCAGATTCGATAGCTATACAAATGGGCGCTTTTTTTCAGAGGCAACGAAGGGTTGTTTTGGAGAAATGGAAGTCAAGAAAGATTCGTGAGAAAGTCAACAAGGGTGTTTCTGTTGGTGTAAATGATATTTTGGACATCCCTACATGGGACAGGCAATTAACTGCTGATGCTAAAACATTTATTATGTCTCTTTTAATTGATGGTAGCCGTGAGGTAGCTATGATTTCTGGGACTAAACAGGATGAAGATGATGACGATTTGATTTTGATAGCTTTGGCAGCTGGTGTAGCTAAGTTCGGAGAAATTAATTTCACCACTAAGAAACAGTTGGAAGAAATAATTAATGATGGTCTTGGTGCAGGACGTTCTGTAGATGATATAGCTAAGGATATAGAAGAGGTATATTCAAAAGCTATGAAACAAAGAGCCCGCTTAATAGCCAATAACACTGTTGTTTTCGGGGTTAATGAAGGACAGCGGATAGGCGCTATCAACGCTGGTTATCGGTACAAAGTGTGGTTGAGTATGGAAGATGAGAAGGTTAGAGCCACACATACAGGCGCTGATGGGCAAGCTAGACCGATAGAAGAGCCATTTTTGGTGGGTGGTTATCGGATGATGCACCCTGGTGACCAGTCGGCATCTATTAAAGAAACAGCTAATTGTCGTTGTTCGATGATGTTTACTAATACTCCTAACCCAGTTGGGCTTTTAGAATACGGCAGAATAGAAGAAACTGTATAGTTTCTCTTAACGCTCCCCCACGTTCAGGGTAAACCGACATAATCTAGTGACATAAGTCTCAGGAGGCACAGTGGAACTAGAATCTAAACAAGTCGGAGTAGAAGCAAAAGCAATTGACGATGCAGAAGGCACTGTCCAAGCAGTTGTTTCGGTTACAAACATTGTTGACAATGTTAAAGATGTAATAGAACCAGGTGCTTATGAACAGACTCTAGGCAAACGTGTGCCAAAAGGCGTTTGGTCACATGACACAACCATCCCTATTGCTAAAACACTTTCAGCAATCGAACTTGCACCTGGTGATGATCGCCTTCCTAACCATTTAAGAGAGCAAGACGCTGGTGGTGTTCTTGTGAAAATGAAGTTCAACCTCAACACAACAAGAGGTCGTGAAGCTTACGAAGACATTAAATTCTTTGGGCAAGAACAAGAATGGTCGATTGGCTATTCAGTGCCTGAAGGCGGTTCAGAGATGAAAGGCGAAGAAGGCATTCGCCATATTAAGCAACTCGAATGGTACGAATATTCACCCGTACTATTTGGTGCAGCCCCTGGTACTAGGACTGTCTCAGTGAAAGAAGATACTTTTTCTGAAGAAACAACAGAAGAAGGATTTGAGGACAGTAAAGGGCCAATCAGGAGTCACGCAGTTGGTTTCGCAGATGATCGCCCGTGGAAACCTGCCATGTACAAAAATGTGCGCTCTCCGGCAGATAAAGCATATTATTCAAATATTTTTGCTTTTCATAAAACAGGCGAAGACCCGAATTACAAAACTAATTATTCCTATATCCACCATTATGTCAACAGCGATGGTAAAGCCGGTGCTGCTGCTTTAGGTGGATTACGCGAAGGCGTAGGTTCTTTAAATGGTTCCCGTAGGGGTACCACTTTAAGAGGTAATGACCGTAAAGGTGTTTACAATCACCTAGCCCGTCATTATCGTGAAGGTGGAGAAAACAATCCACCTGAACTGAAGTCAGATCAATTTGTGGATGAGATAATGCAATTAAAAGAAACTTATTCAGATTTTGACTTTGCAGAAATAGACGCTCTTATAGAAAAGGGTGCCGAGATAGTAGAAATCAAGTCCAGTTTGGAGGACATTATGGCTGACGAAGCCGAAATCACACTAGAGACGGCTGAGACAGAAGCCAGTGCTAATAGCACGGCTCAGTCAGTCATTCAAGATGCTATTACAACCTTGAATACTCTGTCAGAACAACTAGACCAGCTTGAGGGGAAGGCAGGAGACACCGCAGGTTTCTCAAACACTGCTCCTGAATCAAGTGAACGTGCAGAAGGCGCAGGCGAAGATGCACCAGAGGTTGTAGAGAACCTTTCACATGGTGGAACTAACACTCCAGCAGAAATGGAAGTTGAAGGAACACCAGCAGGCAACTCTGAAAAGCCTGCTAAAAAACCAGCGGCTAAAAAGCCAGCTGAAGAACCAGCAGAAGAAGAAGCAGAAAAAGCTGACGAGTCCATTACAGAAGAAACAGTGGATGAAGTCATTGAAGACGCTAAAAGTGTCCTAGATAGCATTGATCTTGCTGAACTTCGTGAGTTCCAAGACTTAGTTACTTACTCTGATTTAGGAGAATAACGCATAGGTGACGCTACCGTCACCGTATTAGATGACGATGTAGGTTACAATAGGGGTACCGAGCGTGGTGACGCGAAAGGAGCCCTATTGTGACTGACTTTTATGCGGAAATGCAGAGTTACGATTCCCCTAATTGGCAAAAATTTAAGATTGATTTAATCCTTGAAGATATGCCTGAAGACGAAGCTAAATCTTTAAGAGCAGCTCTTGATGACACTGACATAGCCCACATAACTGTGGCTAGAGTCTTGTCCTCTCATGGACATATAGTGTCTGCTGGGGCTGTACGGAATTGGCGACATGGGCAGAGTCGATGAGCGAAGCCTTTAAAGAGGAATTAGCTAAATCCCGTTTAGGGAAAATCGCTGACCTTCTCGAACGCTCTGGAATAGAAGCCGAGGAAATAGGGACTGTTGAGAAAGTCCGTATCTCTGAATGGCAGGGTCTCACAAAGAATGAGGAAGGCGAAGCAGAGATCCATGATCTTGGTGGGGTTTCTGTAGTAATTAATCCTGCTTGGGTCAATGGCCCTGAATGGCCAGTTGTCCAACAGGCAGCTCCCGTTTCGATTAGGCATAAACCAAAAGCTAAAACCACCCGATCGAAGTATAAAACTGCTGTAATTTTACCTGACCCTCAAATTGGTTTCCGCATGTTTGAAGATGGTTCGATGGATGCTTTCCATGACGAAGTGTCTATGAATGTGGCATTAAAAATTCTTGCTTCTCTCGACAAAGTAGACACCATAGTCAACTTGGGGGATTTTTTAGATTTTGCAGAATTTGGAAGATTCGAGATGGAACCTGCTTTCGCTAAAACTACACAAGCAGGTATTGATCGTGGTCACCAGTTCTTATGCGAACAAAGAGCTAATGCCCCTAAAGCACACATAGTTTTATTAGAAGGCAACCATGACCGTAGATTGCAGAAGTCAGTTACTGCTAACACAGCAGCGGCTTTACATCTTAAGAGGGCTCAAGTCCCCGAAGACTGGCCAGTTATGTCAGTGCCATTCTTATTACGGTTGAATGAAGATCATTTGAAAGTCGAGTATGTAGGCGGTTATCCAGCGGGTATTTACTGGATCAATCAAAACATAGCTTGTATACATGGACACACAACACGAAGCAGAGGCTCAACGGTTAAAGCGGTTGTTGACGATGAAAGGACGAGCATCATTCATGGGCATATTCACAGGATCGAACTTCAGCATAAAACTCGCCGTACTTTTGAAGGCCCCAAAAGAAGCCTTGCAGCGTCTCCAGGTTGTTTATGTCGTATCGACGGGGCTGTACCTTCTACGAAGGGGTCTACAGACCCTCACGGCAGACCCGTTAATGCGGTGGAAGACTGGCAACAGGGAATGGCAGTTGTTACCTATGAGGAAGGAGACGCTAACTTCGATGTCGAACTCATCCCAATCTCCAGAGGGGAAGCCATCTTTAGAGGCAAGTACTTCTCTGCCGATTCCTGACTTTAATCTTGAGGATGACGTTCCTCAAGCTAAACATTTCCCTGTTATTACTATCGTCTTGTCGATAGATGACCCTGGGGAACCTAATCATGTTGATCTTGGTTCTGTGCCTCCTCAAATAGCGGCAGCTGCTCTTGAATCCATTTCATCCCAGTTGAAAAGACTAGCTTGGCCTTCTAGGGTTACTTATGCTGGTCAGATGGTGTTTGATCCTTTAGCGATGACACCTGATTTTGATGATGAGGATGATATAGACACATGCTTAGAGTAGATGGTTTAACATACGAAGACCTTCTTGAATACGATTTTGGTTCTGTTCTTGAAGAACACAAAATTTTGGGGTTTAAAAGTGTTTATTTAACTCCAGAACAACAATTTTTTGTTTCTAAAAAGTTGTATGAACATGGTTGTTGCATTTCTTTATATGGTAGCAATAAACCAGTATGTGTTTTTACTGGGATTGGTGGGTCTTATGTACTTCCCCGTTATTTAGCGCCAGAGAATACTGATCGTGACTTTACTATTAATGGGAATTGGCATGTGGACGAGGTGTCATCGTATGTTCTTTTATCTATGACACATTTTGAGGAGATGGATGACTCTTGGGGTAATACTGTTTTTATTGACCTTGAGGATCTTTACGAAAAATGTCCTTACAAGGAGCAGTTGGAAACAGCTTATGTACAAAATTTCCCTAGCGGAGTTGTTTCCTCTGCTTTGCGGACACATCCGGTGACAGGGAAAACAGCGTTACACTTTTCTGACTTCAGACAACTACTTGTAGGGAAAGAACACTTTTGGGAACTCACTTATAGTGAAGATGGAGGGTATAAACAACGAGAGCCTATTGACCATCCTCAAGAGGATTGGTTTAACGATTACAAAGAATGGGTTGTAACAGAATTCAAAAAAGAAACAAACCAGTTGAAATGGGTTTATGACGAAGGCGATCTTATTATCTTTGATAATCGTTGTCTGGCGCACACATTTTCTGTTTATGAGGAAGGTAAAAGGGTTTTTAATAGAGCTTTAGTAGGAGCTGAAATGATCTGGTATGGGAATAAACCTGAGTATATACAAGAAGTTGAAAATAAAATCCCAATAACAGAAGAGCTTGAACCACATTATTATATCCATGAGGTTGACAGCCATCTGGCAGTTGGTGGCAGACGCAATGCTTTAGTAAATGAGGCATTAGAAGCGCTTAACACACCCAATCCAAGCGGTGACAGATAGGTAATTAGGGTTCCCTAACACTTTTACACAACTGCTCATGTAACAATGTTCTTA
>MDTC01122424.1_pt1 | contig 12526 bp, 9 predicted proteins | sample 811181 | NCBI WGS metagenome assembly MDTC01 (sample SAMN05326644, study PRJNA326480) | marine metagenome | isolation source: seawater | place: Pacific Ocean: North | collected 2011 | reverse complement strand
GGACCGGGGTCAGGCCGACAGGTGTGACAAGCCGCGGCGATGTCACACCTGTCGGCCTGACCCCCAATCCGGCGATGTCACACCTGTCGGCCGGACCCCCAATCCGACCCCTCCCGTCCTGACCCCGAACGACGCTCCCGTCCGCGAGGAACCCATCGCAGACGGTCTCATCACCGACGCAGGTCCAACCCCTCTCGTCCTGACCCCGATCCCCGATCCCCCGGTCCGTCAGGCGCCCGCCTCGTCCCCCTCCCGCTCCGCCCGCAGGCGCTCCTGCACCGCGCCCAGGTCGAAGCTCCCGCCCTCCGCGGCCTCCACCGCGACCCCGTCCACCTCGCACACGGTCGGCCGCCAGCGCTCGGTGCGGGTCCACAGGAAGACGCCGCCCCACAGGGTCGCGGCCTCGGCGGCGACGAAGCCCAGCGCCGCGGCGAGCACGGCCTTGGCGGGGTTGGCGTCGTAGTAGTCGGTCAGCAGCATCGCCTGGAGCGCCTCGCGGATCCCCTCCCCGCCGATGGAGGGCACGACCAGGGTGCCGACGATCTGGAGCAGGCTGCCCGCCACGATCGGCAGGAAGGCCGCGCCGGACACGCCGATGGCCAGGGCGGTGAACCAGTAGACGATCGCCGTGTTCACGTGGCTGACGACCTTGAGCCCGAACACGCCCAGCAAGAGCGGCAGCTGGCCTTTGTACCCGACCACCGCGTCGGTCAGGCGCTCGGCGTGGTGACGCACGCCGCCGGGCGCGAGCCGCCCCAGCCCGCCCACGACCGCTCGGAGCAGGCCGGGGAAGGCGAGCACGCCGACACCCACGCCCACGATGCCCAGCGCCCCCGCGCCGATCCCCAGGGTCACCGCCGGACCCCACGCGCCGAACGCCTTGCCCAGCACCCCCCACAGCACGGGCAGCATGAGCACGATGCCGGCGAACAGCGCCGTCGCACCCGCGACCTTCTCGACCGCCTTGGCCGTGATCACCCGGTGCCAGGCGCCGGTGACCCGGCCGACCTCCCACAGGGTGTACCCGTCGAGCCCCAGGGTAGAAGGCAGGAAGGTCCCAATGAATCGACCGATCAGGAACCCGGTCAGCACGGTCTGCACGAAGGGGACGCGGATGCGCTGGCCGCGGAGCAGCAGGTACCAGGCGAGCGCGCTGGCCCCGACCCCGACCAGCTTGATGGCCATGGCGAGCGCGCCGTAGAGCAGGAACTCGCCCGGCTCGACCGCGACCAGGTGGGTGACCAGGGCGTCGTGCAGGGGTTCGGGCCCGCTCGCGCCCTCGATGGGGTGACGCAGGAGCGCGACGAAGCCGCCGACGGTGAAGAGCACCTTGGACACCGTGTCCGCCCGCTTGCGGCCGACCGTGCCGAGCCCGCGTCGCCCGACCATCAGCGCCGCGAACGCGCCCACGACCAGCACCAGCGCCACCAGCCCCAGGGTGCCGCCGAGCCAGCCCATCCAGGCAAAGCCCATCGCGACGGCGAACCCGACTGCTGCCACGACGAGCAGGACCGCGGTGAGCGCCCCTCTCAAGACGCCGCCTCCACCGCGCCGTCCGGCAGCCCGCTCCAGCTCTGCGCCCGCGCTCCGACCGCAGGCCGCACCTGCACGTCCACCGCGGTCAGGTGGGCCATGCCGCTGACCGGCTCGAGCGCCTCGACCCCGTCCGCGAAGAGCAGGTTGACGTTGACCCCGTGGGTGCGCCCCGCGACGCCGAGTCCCTTCGCGTGCTGGTGGCCCCAGCCGTGGGGGATGGCGACCACACCGGGCATCAGCTCGTCGGTGAGGCTCGCAGGCAGGCGCACCGTCGCGGCCGGTCCACTCACGTCGACCAGATCCCCCTCACCGACCCCGAGTGCGGCGGCATCATCGGGGTTGAGGTAGCACCGGTTGGTGTGCCCGTGGTGCTTGACGAAGTCCTCGAGGTTGTGGGTCCAGGTGTTGTGGGTCGTGAGCTGACGCAGGCCGATGAGCCGGAAGCCCTGGCGCGCCTTCTCCGCGTCGAACGCCGACTCCAGGGCGCCCACTCGCGCGACGAGCGGCTCGGGGGCGAGGTCCACCTTGCCGTCGGCGGTGAGCACGCGCGCGCCCAGGAAGCTGCCGGGCTGGTGGGGCTCGCGGGCTCGTCCGTGGGTCGCCCTCTGCAGCGCCCCGAAGCCGCCCTGGCCGGTGAGGCGCAGGATGAGGTCGAGCACGGCGCGGTTGGGGAGCTCGTCTCGTCCGGTGCGCCAGCGGTGGGCGCTCCTCCAGGCCTGGAGCGTGGCCGTCGCGGCGCCGCTGCCGAACAGACCCACCCCGCAGGCACGCGCCAGGTCCAGGTAGATGGTCGCCTCGTCGCGCTGATCCCCGTCGGGGGGCACCACCGGCGCGGTCGCCTGGATCCAGGGGGCGCGCTGCAGGCCCAGGAAGAGCGGGAAGACGAAGGGCAGGTCGTGGCGCTGGAACGGGCTCGTGGCGGGCAGCACCCAGTCGGCCTCGCTCGCCGTCTCGTTGAGGAAGATGTCGACCACGACCAGCAGATCGAGCGCTCGCAGCGCCTCGCGCAGGCGGCCGGCGTTGGGCATGGCCAGCAGCGGATTGCCGCCGGTCACGAACAGTGCTCTGACCTGACCCTCCCCGGGAGTCAGGATCTCGTCGGCGAGGATGCCGCCCGGAAAGGCATCGTTGACCTTGGCGAATCCGCCGATCCGGCTCCGCTCCTCGCCGAGCAGGATCCCGCGCTTCGCCGCGAAGGCCGGGAAGTCGAAGATCCCCTTGCTGACCAGCAGCCCGCCCTCCCGGTCCAGGTTTCCGGTCACCAGGTGGATGACCTCCTGCAGCCAGAACGCGGTGCTGCCCCAGCCGCTCATGTTGACGCCGGTCGACAGGTAGAGAGCGGCCCCGTCCGCACCGACGAAGCGCCCCACCAGGTCGCGGAGCACGTCCGCAGGCACACCGGTCACCTCCGCGGCCCGCTCCGGGGTCCAGGGCTGCACCAGGGCAGCGACCTCGTCCAGGCCGCGAGCGTGGGCGGCGACGACCTCGCGATCGACCGCGTCGCGCTCCAGGATCTCCCGGAGGAACGCCGCATAGAAGAAGACGTCCGTGCCCGGGCGGATGAAGACGTGCTGTCCTGCGGCCTTGGCGGTCTCGGTGCGCCTCGGGTCCACGACGACCACGTCACAGCCGCGCCCGGCGAGCTCCTTCAGGGTCTTGAACGGATTGGGGACCTGCAGGAAGCTCCACTTGGACACCACCGGGTTGGCGCCCACGATGAACAGGCACTGCACCCGATCGAGGTCTGGGAACGGCTGGATGAACGGGAAGCCGTACATGTGGGTGGCGACGGCGAACTTGTTGGCGCAGTCCTGGGTCGCGGTCGAGTAGAGCGAGCGACTGCCGAGGCCGTCCATGAAGCCCTTGGCGAAGATCGGGTGCAGCAGGGAGAAACCGGCCGCAGTACCCACATACATGGCGATCGCGTCCGCGTGGTGCTGGGAGCGGATCGCCTTCACCCGGGCGCCGATGTCGGCCAGCGCCTCGTCCCAGGTGGCCTCGACAAAGCCGTCCCCCACCCGCTTCATGGGGCGGGTCAGCCGATCCGGGCTGTCGTACAGCCGGGCCTGCTTGATGCCCTTGGTGCAGGCGAACCCACCGCTGGCCACGTGCTCTCGATCGGGCTTGATCCCGGTGATCCGGCCGTCTTCGGTCGTGACCTCGAGCCCGCAGAGGTTCTCGCAGATCCGGCAGAAGGTGTGGTGGGTCTCGCTCATGGCGGGAGCATACGTCGCTCCGACCACGCCCGCCCCGGCGAACTCATCGGTCATTGCGCCACCCCGCTCATCCCCAGCTTGCAGCGATCCGATCCCCCGCCCGAGGAGACCCTCCTGAGCGACCCGGGAACCAACTGGCGGATCAACCTGGTGCGTGGCTACCTGCTGGTCAGCTTCGCGCTGGTGCTGCTGTCCATCCTCATGGCGCCGTTCACACCGGGATCGGTGCTGGTCCTGCTGGGCGCCATGCCCCCGGTCGCGGCCATCTACCTGGCCCTGTACATGTTCCTGGCCCGCCGCCCCCAGCACGCCGCCACGATCGGCCTGTACCTGATGTTCCAGACCGGCATCCTGCTGGACCTGGCGCAGATCCTCGGCCCGCCGATGCAGCACTCGTCGATCGCGATGCTGGTCATCCTGCCCGCCGCGACGGCCTTCCTCTCCGATCGCCGCCACGTGCCGGTCGTGGGTGTGTTCGTCGGGCTGTGCCTGTTCCTGTGGGCGCTCTTCGCCGAGCACCTCCCCGGCTCCGAGCCGTGGCAGGACGCGGTAGGCCTGATGGTCGGCGCCACCATCCTCGGCGCCCTCGCCTGGCTGTCCGAGCGCCAGCGCGAGCAGTGGCAGGCTCGCTCCGAGGCCCAGCGACAGGAGCTCTCGGTCGCCGTCGAGGCCGCCCAGGCCGCCGCCCACGCGCGCTCGACCTTCCTCGCGACCATGAGCCACGAGATCCGGACCCCGCTGAACGGGGTCCTCGGCCTGACCCGCCTGCTCTCGGAGAGCGAGCTGCCGCCGGACGCCGCCAACCTGGCCCGCACCGCGCTCTCCTCGGGCCGGCTCCTCCAGGGCGTGCTCGACGACATCCTCGACCTCGCCAAGCTCGAGTCCGACCGCCTGGAGCTCGACCCGCGTCCGCTGTCGCCCCGGGCCGTCGTGGAGGAGGTCCTCGGCCTGATGCAGGCGAACGCCCACGAGCGGGGCGTCGGCCTGCGCGCGGTGTTCGAGGCCGACACCCCCGAGTGGCTCCGCGGCGACGACACCCGCATCCGCCAGATCCTCATCAACCTCGTCGGCAACGCGATCAAGTTCACCGAGCAGGGTGAGGTGGTCGTGCGCGTGTGCAGCCCCGACGGCGGCCTCCGGGTGCAGGTCGAGGACACGGGGATCGGCATCGATCCTGACAAGATCGACACCCTGTTCCAGCCATTCGTGCAGGCCGAGGCCAGCACGACCCGCCGCTTCGGAGGCACCGGGCTGGGCCTGGCGATCTGCGCACGGCTGTGCGAGCGCATGGAAGGGCGGATCGGTGCTGCGCCACGGGACCGCGGGGGCAGCATCTTCTGGTTCGAGCTCCCGCTCCCCACCTCTCCCCCGCCCTCCCTGCTCCAGCGTCAGCGCGCCAGCCTCGCCGGACTGCGCATCCTCGTCGCCGAGGACAACCCGGTGAACCGCGTGGTCATCCGGCGGACGCTCGAGGGCATGGATGCCCAGGTGCGCCTGGTCGAGGACGGGGTCGCCGCACTCGAGGCGGTGCGCGAGGAGAGCCCCGACGTGCTCCTGCTCGACTGCTACATGCCCGTCATGGACGGCTTCACCGCCGCTCGCACCCTGCGCGTCCTGACCGACTCGGCGGACCTGCCCATCATCGCGGTCACCGCGTCGGTCACCGTCGAGGACCGCGAGCGCATCCTCGAAGCCGGCATGGACGGCATGGCCGCCAAGCCCATCGACCCGATCGCCCTGGCGTCGACCGTGCAACAGGTCCTGGAGCGCCGCCGCCGCGACGGCCGCCTTCCCGCGCGCAGCGCATCGTGAGAGGCTGCGAGCATGTCCGTGCTCGCCCGCCCCGCCGACCGCATCCACCTCGAGTGGCGCAACCGCGTCATCGCCGAGTACACCTCCGCCGCGATCACCGCGCGGGTCCTGCACCTGACCGTGATCTGCGGCCTGGATCGCCCACTTCAGGACACGGCCCTGCGCATCGTGCGCGATGAGCTCGACCACGCCGCCCTGTCGGACGAGGCCCGGCTGGCCCTCGGAGACACGGACGAGCCCCTGGGCCTGGAGGTCGGTCGCCTGGACCCGCCCCGCGGCTCGGACGGCCCGCTCGCCGAGCTGGTCGACCACGTGTGCACCAGCTTCTGCTTCGGCGAGACGCTGGCGGTCCCCCTCTTCGCCGCCATGCGCGCTCGCGCGGACCACCCGGCCATCCAGCCGGTGCTGACCCGGGTGCTCGCAGACGAGGCCGTTCACCGCGGGTTCGGCTGGGATGCACTCGACGCGCTCCTGGCCCTCGACCCGGACGGGGTGCGCGCCCGAGCCGCCACCACCCTGCCCACCGCCCTGCAGAGCTACCGTGCCGCCTACCACGACATCGGCGACGGCTCTCCCCTGACCGCCGAAGAGCTCTCCGCAGGCCTGCTGCCCCACGGCGCGTACCGCGAGGTGTTCCGAGAGACGGTGCTGAAGACCATCGTGCCCCGACTCGGGTCGCGCGGCATCGCCCTCGATCACGGACTGCACGACGCCGCTTGACGGGCCGACCCCCGGTCGCGATCGTGGCGCCCGCCCCGGACCAGCCGCCGGTCGGGGTCGCTGCCGCCTGTCCCTCGGAGGTCCCATGAGCGGGTTTTCCATCCTCGTCGTCCCCTCGTCCAGCACGCCCGAGGCCGAGTCCGGAGGGACCCATGCCGCCGCGCGCCTCCGCAACACCGACCACGCCGTGATCGGACCCCGTACGGTGAAGGGTGGACTCGCGGCGCTCCAGCAGGCGCTGCGCACCGCAGCCGCGGAGGAGGCGGCCGACGTCGTGCTCGTCATCGGAGGCGTCGGCGTGGGAGCGGACGACGTCTCTCCCGCCGCGGTCGACAGCCTCGCGTCCCGCAAGCTGCCCGGCTTCGGCCAGATCCTGCGCCTCAACCTGTTCCGCAGCCAGGGCAACGCCGCCGCCCTGGACCGCAGCACCGCGGCCATCGTCGGGCCCGCGGTGGCGTTCGCGATCCCGGCCGATCCGGACACCATCGACCTGGCCCTGGACGAGATCATCCTCCCCGAGATCCGCGCCTTCACCGCCGGGATCCGCGCGGGCGCCGCGGTGCCCGAGCCTGCTGACGACGACGTCGAGGACGCGGTCGTCGAGGTGGTCGAGGACGAGGAGGACGGCCCCACGCTGCCGCCCCCCGAGCCCCGCTGGCGCCTCGGCACGCGCTCGGCGGTCACGATGGAGGCGTCGCCCATCACCGCCGAGGCCCCCACCGACGCCGACGGCAACGACGTGCCCGACAAGGGCTGGAAGCGCGCCGTGTACGACCTCGAGGCCGAGGTGGTGCGCGGCAAGGCCCCCGACGTGCCCCAGAACATCGAGAGCCACGCGCCCATCCTGGACGTGCTGCACCACGCCGGCGAGTACGCGCAGCTCAAGTTCAACAACGGCAACCGGGCGACCATCTACGGCTATCCGGACCTGCAGCGCGCCAACTCGAAGGTGCTGCTGGTCGGCTGGGGCGAGCCCCTCGCCGAGGTCGTCGCCCTGCACCGCTACCCGATCCAGTCCGGCACCTGCATCGAGGAGGAGCGCGGGCTGATGCCAGGTCGCAACGCCGACATCGCCGAGATCGCCGAGGCCGTCACCGGGCGCGCCCCCGCCGACACCAGCGGCGAGCTGTTCGCGGTCGACCACGACAGGATCTACGTGCAGCGCGGCAAGTGGATCTACAGCTGGGACGGGCGCAAGGAGCGGCAGGAAGGCAACGCGAAGCAGGCGCTGACGTCGATGGTGGTGCACTGGCATCAGCGGTGAGGGTGGTTGTTGGTGGTTGGTTCTTGGTTCTTGGTTCTTGGGGGATCGTGGCGGGGCGGTCGCTGGTCGCTGGTCGCTGGTCTCTGGGCCCGGTGGCGATGGGGGCGGGGCGATCGGCTTGGTGCGGGCGGCAGAAACAAGGGTGGTTCGGGGCGAAACAGTGCGAACTGGGCGCTGAAATAGCCGCAGGTAGACCTTCGCTCCGAAACACCGTTCCATCGGGGCGTTTCCTCGCATGACCAACTCCGGCACCGTCCCTGCATGGACGGCGGCACGGAGGCTCCATGCTGCACCTGCTCGCCGCGCTGACGCTCACCTCGGCCGGCGCCACGCCACTCCCCGAGACCGAGTCCGAGACCGAGTCCGAGACCGAGTCCGAGACCGAGACCGACGGCGAGATCGAGCCCGAGACCGACGCCGAGATCGAGCCCGAGACCCACGCCGAGACCGAGCCCTCCCACGACGGCGACGACACCCCCGCCCAGGCCGACTTCGACGTCCCCGATCCACCCGACGCCATCGACCTGCACATGTGGGCGCGCGCCGGGTACGAGATCCGGCTGACCGAGAACGGCGAGGAGCACGGCCCCTACCTGGGCATGGCGCGGCTCAAGGCCCGCCTCGATCACCAGGACCGCTACGGCGTCTACATGCACATCTCCGGCGACGGCGGGGAGCTGCAGATCCTCGACGCCGAGGCCCACGCGCGGCTCGCCCCCGGGGTCAAGATCGCCGCCGGTCGCATGAAGGCCCCGATCTCCCACGACTTCCTCGTTCCCGTCGAGAAGATGCTGCTCCCCACCCGCGCCCTGCTCACCCGACTCGCGCCCCGCCGCGCGGTCGGCGTGCAGGTGACCGGCACCCGCGACTTCGAGCGCTTCGACGGCCGCGCCCGGGTCGCCCTGATGGACCCCCTGCGAGTCGAGGTCGACGATCTCGGCGGCGCCCAGCTGGTCCTCCAGGGGGATCTGCACTGGGAGACCGGCTTGTTCCTCCACGGCGCCGGCGCGTTCTGGATCCACGAGAAGGCCGCTGCCGAGCGGGACGGCATCGAGGACGTCATGAACGAGAGCCTCGACTTCGCGGTCGGCTTCGACGACGAGCACTGGACCCTGCATGCCGAGGGCCTGCTCGCCCGCCCGCTGGCCGATACCGCGTGGCACAAGGGCGCCACGATCATGGCCGGCCACCGCATGGAGCTGGACCACGAGCATCACCTGACCTTGGAGCCGGTCATGGCGGTCGATCTGCGCGACCGGATCGACGGCTCCCACGTCCGCGGCTCGGCCGGCGTCAACCTGCACGAGGACGGCTGGCACCTGCTGCAGACCTTCGCCTACGAGGTCGAGCGCGCTCCCGACGCCCCGCTGGAGCACCGCATCGTGGTGCAGATCCAGGCCGGGCTGTAGGACGCGCCCGTGCGCTCATCAGGACGCCCGGCTCGACGCGACTCAGTACGCGGTCGAGAGCAGACCGGAGGCCGCCGTGGCGCGGGGCTTGACTGCCTCGCCGTCGGACCACTCCTGCGCGGTGAGCACGGCACCATCGGTGTCGAAGGTCGCCTCCATGCCCTGGCGCGCGCCCAGCTCGAACGCGTCGATGCCGACCACGTGACCCTGACCGTCCCAGCGAACCCAGGTGCCCTGGGCGAGATCGCTGCGGAACGCGCCCTGGTGCACCCGCTCGCCAGCCGCCGTCCAGGTGACGTACGCGCCGTCCCGGACGCCCGCCGACCACTCGGTCAGCGACGCAGGGGTGCCATTCGGATGAAAGGTCGTCCAGACCCCGTCGCGGAGGCCCTCGTCGTAGGTGCCGAGCTGGGCGAGCGAGCCGTCCTCCCGGTACCAGGTCCACGTGCCATGACCCTGTCCACGACGGAATCGAGCGACCACGGCGACCGAGCCCGAGGCGTGGAAGGTCCGCCAGGTGCCGACGGGCGAACCCTTGCGGTACCGGGCGACGGCGCGCACCCGCGACTCGCGATCGTAGGCCAGCCAGGTGCCCTCTCGCGCGTCCGCGACGTAGGAGCCGACCCAGGCCTGCTCCCGCTCCCACACGGTGGAGGGGCCCTCCCGGGTCCCATCGGCAGCCTCGCACCACGTCTCCACGCCGACCTCGCCCGCGGGGGCGGTGTCGACAGGACAGCTTGCAAGGGCGGTTCCGACCAGGAGAGTCACGAGCATGGGGGCCTCGCAGAGAGGGGTACAGTCCTGGTGACGGCTGCCGATGGACGGAACCTGAGTGACAGCCCCCTCGCAGGTGAATCCCACCCCTCTCGCATCGACGCGGTGGGGGTGTCATGATGGGGCGTCCACCGGTCGACTCCCTGGTGACATGACCCGACTCGCGATCCTCCTCTTCGTGTTCGCGTGGGCGCTGGCGACGGCTCCCGCGCAGGCGCAGGAGTGCGCGGAGCCCGTGAGTACTGGAAGGGTCACCGCCCAGGTCGAGGAGATCGAGAACGCCTGGGCCAGCCGCCGCCGGGAGGGGATCGCCGCCGGCCTGGCCGATCTGCTGGCCGATCTCGAGTGCGTGCGCACGCCCTTGTCCCCTCAGCTGGTCGCCCGCGTGCACCGCGCCCGTGGCCTCGCCTTCGTGGTCGAGGGCGACTCCGAGGCCGCCGCCCGCGCCTTCTTCGCCGCCCGCACCGCCGACCCGAACCTCGGCATGAGCGATGCCCTGGCGCCGCCGGGCACCCCGGTGCAGCAGCTCTACGTGCGCCCCGCCCCGGAGCTCGTGCCCCTGCCCCTGCCCCCGCCCCGCCGCGGTCGCTTCCTGCTCGACGGACACGACGCCGACACCCGCCCGGCCAACCGTCCCCAGGTGCTGCAGCACGTGCTCCGCGAGGGGCAGGTCAAGCACACCTGGTGGCTCGACGCCGGCGAGGAGCTCCCCCAGGCGCCGTGGGACGACCCCCACCGCGACGCGCGCCTCGGGCTCCGGCTCGGCGGACTCGGCGCGACCGCGGTCGGGCTGGCCCTGCTGGGCGGCGCGGCCCTGACTGCGGAGGCCCACGCCAACCCCAACGTGCCCCGCACCAAGGACGAGCTCGAGACCCTGCGCGATCGGAGCCGCGCGCTGACGATCACCGGAGGCACGCTCACCGTGCTCGGCGCGGGCAGCGTCGGCGTGTCGTTCAGCGGGACCCTGCAGTGAGGCTGCAGCGGGGCCAGCTGGTGCAGCACCTGCGCATCGTCGGTGTGCTCGGCGAGGGTGCGACGGCCATCGTCTACCTGGTGGAGGACACGGCCAACGGGGACGAGAAGCGGGCGTTGAAGCTCCTCTCCGTGCTGGGAGCCTCCTACCGCAAGCGGCTCAAGCGCGAGGCCGCCGCCGCCGGGCTGGTCTCGCACGAGAACGTCGTCGGCATCCACGGCCTCATCGACCACGATGGCTATCAGGGCGTCCTGATGGACTACATCGAGGGGCCGACGCTCTACCACTGGCAGCAGGCCCACCTGCCCAGCATCGACGAGGCGCTGGCCCTGTCGGTGGGCATCCTGCGCGGCGTGCAGGCCCTGCACGACGCCGGCCTCGTGCACCGGGACCTCAAGCCGTCCAACGTCATGCTCGGCCCGAACGAGCAGGGCGGCGTCGTGCCCAAGCTCGTCGACTTCGGCCTCATCAAGGAGACCGACCTCCGCGACCGCATGACCGTCACCGGCGTCGCGATGGGCACGCCCACCTACATGGCGCCCGAGCAGCTCCGCGACGCCAGCCGGGTCGACCACCGCGCCGACATCTACAGCCTCGGCTGCATCATGTTCGAGCTGCTCACCGGTCACCCGCCCTTTCGGCGCGACGACTGGTGGGGCACCTACCGGGCTGTGGAGCAGGGCACGAAGGCGGACCTGTCCGACCTGCCCACCGGGCTGCCCGAGGGCGTGCGCGACCTGATCGGATCCATGCTCGAGCCCGAGCAGCAGGATCGCCCCGAGTCCGCCAAGGAGATCCTCGCGCTGCTGGCCAAGCACCTCGGTGAGGCCGATCCGTGCATGTCTGGCATGCTCTGGGCCAGCTCGGAGGGTGCCGCCGCGGTGCGCGACCTCGTGAGCGCCCGCTCGTCGGCGCTGTCGCGGTCGGACCTGTGGCAGGGGGACGCGCTCGACGCCGGCGACATCCACCTTCCGACCGGCAACATGGAGCAGCTCACCACGGGCGCCCCGACTACGACGCTGTCCGCGGAGCGCCGCCGGGACTGGATCCCGATGGCCGCCATCGCAGTCGCGGCGATCGTCATCGTCAGCGTGATGGCGTGGATGCTGGTGTCCACTCCCGGAGTCACCGGCGGCGAGGTCGCGCGCGCGGGCGATGAGGGCCAGACGGAGACCGACCCGCAGCCGGTGCCCGACGTCGCCGGAGCGGACGACGCGGGGACGCCGGACGACAGCGAGGACACCGACGCGCGCGTCGCTGTCGAGGACGGCGCGACCGAGCCCGACCCGGGCGAGCGGACCCTGGGCAGCAACGGCGCGGGGAGCCTGTCCGCCACGTTGGGCGGGCCGGGCAGCCGGACCGGCGCGACCAGCGGCACCGCGGAGGACGGCACGAGCGCCGGCAGCACGACGGCCGAGGGCACGGCGGACGACATCGACGAGGGCACGGACGACACCGACGTCCCTGCGGGGCCCGAGCCGGCGGTGGCGATCGTCACCGGCGAGGTCGCCGAGGTCCTCTTCATCGGCCCCAACGGCGAGCGCGCCCGCGTCGGCGACCCCCTCCTGCCCGGGGCCTGGCAGGTCCACGTCCGCTGGACCGCCGGCGGCCCGCTGGCCCGCGCGACACAGATGCAGGTCCGCGAGGGCGAGACGGTGACGCTCTCGTGTGATCCGGGGTTCTATGCGTGCAATGCGGTGAGCAACTAGGGGCTCGAGGGGAGTGGCGGGGCTCGTCTCGCGGGAAGTCGCGTTGCTGCGGACAGGGGGGTGGCGGGGCTGAGATCGTCTCGCGGGAAGTCGCGTTGCTGCGGACAGGGGAG
>MDTC01116121.1_pt1 | contig 12526 bp, 2 predicted proteins | sample 811181 | NCBI WGS metagenome assembly MDTC01 (sample SAMN05326644, study PRJNA326480) | marine metagenome | isolation source: seawater | place: Pacific Ocean: North | collected 2011 | reverse complement strand
TGGTGTATACTTTGCTATTTTATCTGATGGTAGAAATATGCAAGTACGCAAAATGCTTCTTGTAAAATAATTTATCATCATCCCATACATTTCACTTTTCTTTTATATTAAGTAATTAAACAAATGCTCTTTTTTGAAGTAATTACTATGTGCCTTATATCACAATTGATTAATTATCAATTGAATACTTAATCACGATTAGATACATTGGAGTAATATTTTCCATTAATTTCGGGAGGTTTATATGGGAAAAGAAATTCACTCTATTTTATTAATAATTTTATTTTCTTTTTCGTTTATACTTGCTGAGCGACCAGCAATTGAAACGAAATATAGCGATGAAGAACTATTGTCTTTATCCAAAGAGCAAATCATAGCTCAGCATAGACACTTGTATGATGACTTTGTTATGGAAGGAGAAGACCTTCCTGTAGATCGCCTTATCGAAGGAGATCTATACCCAATCTTGAAACGAAAAAAAGATTTAGAATGGGCTCGTAGCCGCTCCTCCCAATTATTAGGCCCTAGTTCTTCTAATCCTGTTTCCGATACTGATATTCTTCCTTCCGATGATTATTTACCAGTAGTCAGAAGTTTTAGCCGCTCTATTAATGATACATTACAGTATTATCCTGCTGATAATGAGTGGAATGCGGATTTTGGAATGTATAGAGGTGACGCAATGATGGTCATGTACAAAATGCCTGAAGCTGGAACTGTTAAAGGTGTGAATATTCCCGTACATTTTTGGGGGGATGGAGATCAGGAGCTAACTGTATCCCTGCATCGAGTTTCCTATCCAAATAAATCAGATGGCACTACATATAACGCCAATGATGGTATTGTGAATTCCGATGGCTGGATTGGAGGGTATGATATTAATAACAATGGATATATGTCTATTTCTGGAACAACATATTCGCCAGCAGGAACAGAAGGAGTCTGTTTACAGAATAATGGGTTACATTTTGATGATAATACACAATATGTTACCGTACCTCACAATGATTTGTTGAACCTTAGCGAAAATAATGGTAATGAAGGTACGATTGTTGCAAGAATTTATATGGATGATGTCAATCAAGATGATAATATGAGAATTGTCTCCAAGAAGACTTCGTGGCAAGACTCTACAGGATATGAGTTAGAAATTAATCCTGCCCAAGGATCAATTACTTTAGTTGGCGGTGGGAATAGTTATGCTCGCGGTTCATTTAATGCCAGTAGTTATAATAATAATTGGATAAATATTGCAGCTTCTTTCGATGGTAATAGAGCTCGCATATATTTTGAAGGAGCTGACATAACAACAGATAGTACTATTTTTAATATTGTTGGTAGTCCAAGGCCACTTGTTATTGGAAATATAAGTATATCAGAGGATTCGCTAAGTAATAATCTGGGAAGTTATTTTAAAGGAAAAATTGATGATATTGTTTTATTTAACACGGCGCTTTCTGCAAGCGAAGTAAACCAATTATTTTATCCGCCTTATCTTCAATTAAATTCAAATGTTGTTGCATATTGGGATTTTAATGAAGGTAGTGGATCTTCTATTACCGATGCTACCAATAATGATTTAGATGGTTCAATTGTGGGGGCCGGATGGCATCAAAATTGGGATAATACGTACACTGTACCCAATGGAGCCCAAGACCCACTTGGATCAACAGCTTCAACTTTTGGCCCATCTGATGTTCCTTCAATGGGATTGGCCTGGCCAAATGGAAGTAATGCCGCAACAATGACACCAACAACGCATCCAGATTATGGAGATGGTAATGTGAATAATTGGATTGCTCTTTCTGATTATGGGGATGAGATAACGGTAAGTGCGAATGAGTGGATTGGTATTTTAGTAGAATATACAGGAGATGGTACTGCAAATTTAGATGAGAACCCGAGAGTAGGGTTTTGGTATGAAGATGGCTCGGGAATAGAAGATCCTTACCCATTTATGAAATTTTATAATAATTGTTCGGGAACATCTGGCAATGGAGGTTGGCATATACGACAGTGGCTAATTAACTACCAGCTTGCTGTGGACTATGATGATAATCCAGCTTCTATTCATGTAGATGGAGGGCAAGTATGGGGCAATTGGGTAGCTGACACTGTTTTTGTCAATGGTGATATAGAAGTCCCTTATAATCGTTCTTTATCTATCCAGGAAGGAGTTACGGTATATTTTACTGGTTATAATGAATTCTTGGTTAGAGGAAATTTATATGTAAATGGTACAAGAACGGATTCAGTGAAATTTACATCCTATGTTGATGGATCGGGACCTCAAAGCTGGGTAGGATTAAAAATCGCAGATAATGAGCTACATACCAAACAAACAACCAATATTAATTATGCGATTATTGAGAATGGATATAATGGAATATATTATTATGGTGTTTCTTATCAAGATACGACTCCTCCACATCATACGTTATCAAATAGTTTAATTCAGATGAACTCGGGGGATGGGATTGGTAGTGATAATTATTTTGAACAATTAACTATTGATGAATGTAAGGTTACCCGGAATGGTTGGTGGAACTATGGTGTTGGTGTATGGATTGGTTGGGCTGGGGAAAATGTGAGCTTGACAAATAGCACTATTACGCATAATGGATATGAAAATGAAGGTGATTATGGAGTAGGAGTTCGCATATATGATGGGGCAAATAATATTATAGTAGATGATAATTTGATTCAGTATAACCAACCGCAATACTTTTCAAGTGATCAAGGCAATGGCCGAGGAATTGGAATAGAGTGGTACAATGCAGATGCGCTTATAACAAATAATACGATTACACATAATGGTACTGCCAGTTTTGGATATGATGAATGGAATAATTGGGGAGTGAGGTTGCGTAGTAGTGATGGAAATCATTTTCCAGTATTTCAAAATAATATTATCCATTCTAATGGAGATATTGAAGTACGCTTTACAGAAAGTTGGGCTGACTGGGATCAAAACGATTATGAAGTTGATTTTCGGAATAATGACTGGGGAACGACTGTAAATCAAGAAATGTCAAACGCCAATAATCCTGCAAATATTTCAGTTATTCATGATCAACTTGATGAACAGCAATATCCATTTGTTAATTATGCGTGTTGGGAAGGGGTGGACTGTGGATATACAGGTGATATTAGTTTCGCTAATTCCAGTGGAACAGCCTATGGTTTAACGTTACCTGCAGGTATGGATACTCTATTTATCCATGTCTATGATGATGGGGATATTGGTAATGGAGATGAAGATACAGTAACAGTATATGTGACTTCCGACAGTGATAATAATACTGAAGAAGTTGTTTGTGTAGGTACAGGTAGTTTATATGTGGGTAGTATTCCTATCGATCTTAGTTCCACTAGAGTAATGACAGATGAACAGGAAGAAGAACTATATAACCAGTATGTGAATGAAATTACTCACGAAAACTCAGATTGGGATGAATCAAGAATTAATAATCATGCCAGATATTTAGTATCAAATGAGATTCAGAGGATGTATGAAGAAGGTATTCGTATTATAAATGAACATGCGCCACGTAGTGATGGTTTGCTGCAGATTGGTCAGGGGGATCAGATTGTTTCAACATATTATGACGATGTAGGTGATTGGGGAGACCCGGATACATCAGTGGCTAATATTGTATTTGGAGGACAAGAAGGTAGGTTAAGAGGAACCTGGACCGCAGCAAATAGTCCATACGTTATTACGGGTCCATCATGGGTTCATCAGTCCGATACCTTAACCATTGAAGCTGGAACCACAGTAAAATTCCTTAGCACTGGACAGATATCTATTCGTGGAAACTTTTTTGCTTTAGGAACAGTATCTGACTCTGTATTATTTATTCCATTTGGTTCAGTAGATACCATAGGTCATACCTGGCAAGGACTCCAATTTGAATATGGAGATTGGGAAATTGATAATATTCATCGTAAATCAATATTGAATTATACTATTATTAGAGATGCAAGAGTAAATAGGGTGTGGATACACTATTACGAAGAGAATACCAATGATAGTTTAGTTGTCAGGTTTAATCATTGTTTAATTGAAGAGACAGATAATGCAGGTTTACTCATTAATACGGATGGTGGTGGAGACCGCGTAGGTCATGCTAGAGTTGAAATCAACAGTTCAACAATAAATAATAATAGTGAGTATGGTTTTTATATTCAGGATTCTTGGAACATAAAGACTATTCTGCGTAACTCTACCATTCATCATAATGGTTCTTATTGGGAAGGTTCTGAGTGGAATTGGGGTGTTTACATTGCATCAACTCATGATAATGTCCTGGTGGATGGTTGTGATATTCGATATAACCAGTCTCAATGGTATGGCAATGATGATGTTGGGCAAGGTCTAGGAAACGGACTGATGGTGCGTTATTCAGGTGCAATTATTACAAATAATGTTATACGAGACAATGGAGATTCAGATATTAATTCTTGGAGGAACTGGGGTTTGTGCTTAGAAGGAATCCATGCTCCTGATCAGGTTCCAACGATTACCAATAATGTAATTTATGATAATGGTCATAATGAAGTTTGGGTAGATTGGGGCGATCCTGGTTTAGAAATCAATATGCGTAATAATGATTGGGGAACTGATGCCACTACGGAGATGGAAGCGGGAACCAATCCTCAAAATATTTCCATTTTTGAAGATTGGTATGATAATAATGATAGACCTTATATCAATTATTCCTGCTATGATGGGAATTCTAGTTCCTGCGGTAATGGAGGGGATGTGCATTTTGCCAATGAAAGTGGCAGTCATTTATATAATACCTACCGTTTATGGGATATTGAGAATGATACAGATGTAGATAGTGTATTTGTGCATTTATATGATGCAGACCAGACGAATGCAGCGAGTATATCAATTACAGTTAGCAGTGAAACCGATACGACTGGGGAAACATTTACTCTTGCTGCAACAGACTCTGCCGGTTGGTTTTTTGGGGGAATTGGCTTTGCGTTACAATCAGCGCGGGCAATGACTTTAGAAGAAGAAGCAACCTTTATGAGTGAATTTGAACAACAATTTGCTGGAGAATATCCTAATAAGGATGAAGAATCAATTTCTCGTTTGGCATCTAAGGAAATAGCTCGTATTCGGATGGAACGCAATCTAAGTGGTCAGAGAGTATATGTTCCTCTAGGAAATTTTTCCCGAGATGATCAAATCTTACAAGTGAGAACTGGAGATATGCTATATGCAACATACTCAGATGCGTCGGATGATTGGGGAGATAATGCTGATATAACTGATCAGGTAATTTTCGGTGGTATTGACGGTGCTTTAGAGGGTCGTTTTACGGTTGAAAATAGTCCCTATGTTATTACAGGGGGTGTTCATGTAAACAACCGTCTTCGAATTGATCCGGGTGTTACGATTAAGCTTTTTACGTGGACAAATATTGATATTTATGATAACTCTTCTCTCATTGCTATTGGGACAGAAGAAGACAGTATCACATTTGAACGTCATGAGTTATATAGAGATCCAAGCGATCATATTTGGTACGGTATTCAAGAATATAATTGGTGCTGTAATGATGATCATCGAGATACCTTAATATTGAAGTATGTCAATATTCATGATGCGTCCAATGCGGTAATGGTTCGTGATTGGGAAAACAATAGTACTACTATAGATTATGTAGAGATTTCCAATAGTCGTTTTTCCCATAATGGACATGGTATTGATATTGAAAAATATGATAATGGACATTCGGATATTACAATCAAAGACTCCGATATCTCATGGAATGATAAGGGCTTTTATATTGTTGGAGGAACAGAACGTTCTGATGAAATTGTTATTGATAATTGCGATATCATGCATAATGGGCAAATGGATGAATGGGGTAATAGTAACTATGGTATTGAAGTCAGAGGCGAGTCTAAGGTTACCATCAAAGACAGCAGAATTATGTATAGCCAACCTCGGTACTTTAGTGAAGATGAAGGAAATGGTCGTGGAATTGGAGTCTATATTCATCATGGACTTCCAACTATTATTGGAAATACGATTGCGGAAAATGGAGCAATGAATTTCAATAATGATAATGATCGTAATTATGGAATTTATTTTGAAGGGATTTATGAGAATTATAATGATATAACTATCAATCATAATAATATTGTTAATAACGGTCCATATGATGCCTATTTTGCTTATGGTTGTTGTTCTGGTGATTCCATAGATATGTCTCAAAATTATTGGGGTGAATTCACCACCAATGAAATTGAATCAGGAGATAATCCTCAAAACTTGACTCGCATTTTTGATTGGTATGATCAAGGTGGTGATAACCGCTATATTGATTATAAAGATTGGCTGACTTCCCCTATTTACCATGATTTCTTGGTGAAAATAGGTCAACCAGATGCTATTCCTGAAGATACCATGGGTGTGGATGTGTTTGTTGCAACACCATACGATACTAATTTTGTTTCTGCGGAGCTTTCTTTTGGAGGGTATACGGGAAAAATGAGTTTTGTATCTATTGATACTTCCAATACAATGGCAGGAGATTATAATTGGATGGTGGTTGCCAATGAAACTTCCAGTCAAGGGTTGCAACTGGTTATTACTGCTGCAGCGGGAGCCAACGCCATTAGCGGGGAAGGTGTGTTCTTTCGATTGAATTTTGCTATCCCAGATACTGCAGAGGATGAATTCATTCCCATTACACTTGAAGAGGCTGTCTTTAACGATGGGGACCTTGTAGTGAACTACGAGAATGGTGGAATTGAAGTTTTACCATTGCATGTTGGCGATGTTGACTGGAACGGACATGTACAAGCAGTAGATGGTGGCTGGATTTTAAAACATTTAGTGGAATCCGTAACATTAGATAATCGTGCTCTAGCTGTAGCGGATGTAACTGCAGATGAATCAATATCTGCTTTGGACGCAACGACAATTCTAGATTTTGTGGTAGGTCTTGTGGATTCATTGCCTCATGGAGATGATGGGCATTTGAATGCAACCGGATCAATAGGAGTAGAAAATGCTTATGTAGAACCGAATCAGATTATTGATATTCCTATACAGATTCAAAATCCAACGAATGTTCGTTCTTTTGAAGGCGAGCTTAGTATTGATAGTGACTTAATCTCATTTGTAGGCATGTCTTGGTCGGATGCAACAGCTGGGTTTATGAAGCAATACCAAATGGATGAGGAACGTATCCGTTTTGCAGCAGCTGGTGGATTGATTGAGAATCAAGATGAAATATTAGTGACCTTACATGTTGAGGTGAGTGAAGACTTTGTTGATTCTATGCACACGGAGATTGCGATTGATTATTTACGATGGAATGAAGAATTCCCTGTAATGAATGGTTCAATTGAAGTATTGCATATGTCTTTGTTTGCTGGAGAAGATGCATTGTTACCTGTCGTATTTGCCTTGCATCAAAACTATCCAAACCCATTTAATCCATCAACAAGAATACGGTTTGATATCCCGGATCAATCTTTTGTCCGATTAGCGGTATATGATATTCTAGGAAGGCAGGTGCGATTGCTTGTCGAAAAGGACCATGATCCTGGATTTCACGAGGTTCTTTGGGATGGAAGAGATGAGTATGGTCGTGAGATGTCTTCTGGAGTTTATTTTTACCAGATTCATGCAGGTGCTTTTCATAAAAACGCTAAAATGATTGTGGTGAAATAGGAGGGTATGAAAATGAAAAAAATATATACAAACAGTTTAATTTCTTTACTAGCCGTTTTCACGATGTTGAATAATGATCTAATTGCGAAGGATCAAGGAGGTTCTACTGAAATAACTCCTATGGCTAATTTTCAGTATAATCCCATTAGATCTGCATCTAGTTCAAGGTCCTTAATGGATACCCTTTCTCATGATAATGAATGGTACTCTAGCTTCAATTTGGGGCAAGGTGAAATGTTTTTGACGGTATTTAGAGCAGAGACTGATGGGAACTTGAAAACAGTAAATATTCCTATTGCCTGGTGGGGTAGTAGTAATAGTGATGATCTAACAATATCTATTCATAAAACATCCTATCCATTTGACACCAATGGCGATCCATATGATAAGAGCTGGGTAGACGGAAACGGTTTGTTAGGAGGATATGATGATAATGATGATGGAATTTTGGAATTAGTTGGTACGACTTGGGTTAATGGAGGAAATAATTTTGGGTTTTGCAATGGTGCTTATATAATGGATAATAATCAGGACCCCTTGGGCTCATTTAGCGCAAGCTCTGGACCAGCGAATACCCCTTTAAAGGGCCTCATCTGGCCAGTAGGTTCTACGCCTGCCACATTGAATCCAACGGATCATCCAAGTGGTGATAATTGGATACAGCTATCGGATTATGGATTAGAACCAACAGTAAGTGCAGGTGATTATATTGGTGTTGCTGTTCGATATACGGGTTCTAGTGGCGATGGAAGTAATGACGCAGTAGGGTTTCTTTATAATGATTATCAAAATAACCCTGCAAATACTGCTGGTGCTCCATGGGTCACTCTAAAATTTTATGATGGTGAGTGTAATGGTTTCTCTGGAACAAATGGGTGGCATATCCGGCATTGGGTGGTCAATTACCAATTAGGAATTGAATACACTGCGGATAGAGCACCTCGATTTTCAGATTTTAATTTTGTTGGTGCAGCAGCGGCCAATGAGGATATATCTATAAGTGTTCGTTTAGAGGATGATAATCCGGATGGAGGATCTGCTGGGATTGGTTCTGCTACTGTATACTATTCATTGGATAATTGGTCCACGCAAATGACCGTCTCAATGGCCTTAGAAAGTGGTACAGTATATGATGGAAGTTGGTCTGCTGATGTTCCTGGAGTAGCTGGTGGAAATATTGTGAATTATTATATAGAAGCTATTGATGTGAACAATAATTCAAATACATCTTCGTGGAGCTCTACTCATGTACTTGATGTGGAAGAAAGTATTCTTTTCATTAATAATTCAGATAACTTTTTTGATGAATCGATAGTGGATTCTTACTTATCTGGTTTGGATGTGGATGTGGATTATCTTGATACGAAAGTTACTGGAAATCCTGGGGTTGATTTTTTAAGAGAATACAATATACTTATTGAAACATCTGGTCATTATCCGTTTTTAAATATAACTAATGAGACTAGACAATGGTATGAAGATGGTTTTAAAAGATATATTATCTGTGGTCAGGACTTTTTATGGGTAATAGAAAGTGGTAGAGGTGATCATACATACGGTGAGGGTTCCTTTGAATATGATATATTGGGACTTGCAGGAAGTCGCCAAGAGCTATATTGGGAAAACAATGCACAAGATAATAGCCGACTAATTGCTCTTGAGGATAATTTCATTTCTGGTAGTTTGTATGACTTAGTGAGTGAGGGTAATTACTTTTTGAATTATGCGCCTCAGAACGAATTAAATCATAATAACTATATTGATGGTCTTGTGTTGCGTGAGAATACAGAACCAATAGTGAACGTATATGAAGGTTCGTTTGGTGGATGGGAAGATGATAATCCATCATCTACCATTATGACAGCTGGTTTGTATAATGAATCATACGGGAGCAAGGTTATTTTCTTTGCATTCAACCCACTCGCAGTTCATGCCTATAATAGTAGTTCTAATCCTCAATATATTCAAGTGGGTCAGAGTGAAGATGGGCTTTTACAACATGCCGTAGAATTCATGATGCCTGATTTAGCGGCAGAGCTAAGTGATGAAAATGCTTTTATTGGTGATACAGTTTGGGTGGATTTAGATGTTAGTATAATGAATGAAAGCAATTATTTTGCGTTTGAAGGAACATTCGCTGGTTTTGACGAAGGGATGGAATTTTTGGGTTTTGATACGGTTGGAACTCTCATGGGCGATGCTGGTTGGTATTATACATATAATACAAATGATGACATGAGTGAAATATATTTTGCGGCCACCGGTGATGAAGATGTAGTTACGGATGGAACGTTATTAACATTGGTCTTTTTGGCTACAGATGTAATGGAAGATTTTCATGTGCATTTAAGTGATGCTGTATTCAATGCAGATTTGATCCCACAATTAGGTTCAGGAAGCATAAATGTATTAGCGCTCAATTATGGAGATGTGAATTTTAATGATGATGTGCAGGCCTATGATGCATCGTTAATATTGCAGTACTTAATGAATTATATTGAATTTGACTGGGCGCAGGAACGTCTTGCGGATGTAACCCTTGATTCGACTATTTCTGCTCTGGATGCATCGGTTATATTGCAGTATATCGTAGAACTAGTTGATTCATTACCGTATGATGACACGTTAAACTCCTTGGTTGCGACAGGAACCACATGGATGGAAGATATGCAAGTTCATATAGGGCAGGAATATCAGTTACCAGTTTCCATGGAACAGGCAAATAACATCTATTCCATTGAAGGTGCAATTGAATTTGATCCAAATGCAATACAGATCAATGATTTGGTATGGAATCAGTCTTTTGGAAATTTCTTTATCGAAGAAGAAAATATTGATGGGTTGATTCGATTTGTTGTAGCGGGAGTAAGTCCTGTAAGTGGAATAAATGAATTATTCAAAGTGAACCTGGAAGTCCTAAATGGGTTAACAGATGCAACATCTATTAATCTTATTAATCTTCGATTAAATGAAAGCTCTACAATTGATCTGGCTTCATCATCAGAAATTAGTCAATCAGTGTTGAGCACTGAAAATGAAATACCATATCAATTTACTCTTCATAATAATTATCCAAACCCTTTCAACCCAGAGACAAATATCCAGTTTGATATTCCAGAGCAAATGCCTGTTAAATTGGCTATATATGATCTTTCTGGTAAAGAAGTAAATGTATTGGTTCAAAATACATTTGCTCCTGGAAAATATAATGTGAAGTGGGCAGGGAAGGATCAGCATGGTCAGCCTGTGAGTGCTGGTATGTATATATACCAGATTGAAGCAGGTAATTTCCGAAATACAAAAAAACTGATTCTATTGAAATAGAGGGCAGTATGAAGCGCGCAATACAACAAGCATTTATTGTAATGGGATTTATTCCATTTCTATTTGGGCAGGAATATTCTCTCGAATTCAATGGTTCCACTGATTACGTGGAGATTTCTCATAATGATGAGTTAAACCTTGGCCAAAGTCAGGGTACAATAATAGTTCGTATCAAGCTTAATGATTTATATGAAGACAGTTATAATAGGATTGTATCGAAAAAATCGTTTTGGAATAGTACGGAAGGGTATGAGTTGGAAGTAAACCCAGGGCAAAATATCATTACTTTAGTTGCTGGGAATGATAACTTTGCTAGAGCTTCCTTTGCGCCCACGGAGGACTGGATGCACGTGGTAGCTACGTTTGGTGATTCCACCGCAAGAATATTTGTGAATGGTCAGGATATGACAACAGATAATCATATTGATGCACTTCAAAGCAATGATTTACCTCTATATATAGGTAATGTATCTGGTTCAGATGGGGACTCTTTATCGTCTGGGTTTAACGGTCGAATCAAGGAAGTATTTATTATTGATGATGAATTTTCTCAAGAGGAAGTTCAACAGATTATGTTTAATGGTATCGATCCAAGTATTACTGCTGCCTATTGGGGGTTTGATGAAGGCGCTGGAGATACATTGTATGACGCAAGTGGAGATAGCCACCATGGAGTAATACATGGAACAAGATGGTGGAATAACGATTCACCGGTGTTTGACCCGATTCATTTTGAACTTGGTTCTGTAGATGTAAGAACAGGGGATACAACTATAGTGGAGATGTTTATTGATGGATTGCAAGATATTCCAGTTATGAGCTTGGAGTTTGATTTATCGACTAGCGTAGATTCTATAGAGCTAATTGGATTAAACCTTTCTGATGGAGTAGAAGATTGGAGTTATGAATTTAACCAGGTAGATACTTCCATTATGATTGCCATGGCGGGATCTGATCCTGTGGAAGTTAGTGGTTTGTTATGCGAACTAATATTTGTTGTCCCTTTTGGTCTTTCTACAGATTACTACGCATTGCAGTTTGAGTCTATTGTTATTAATAATGGTAATATTGGTAATGTTTCTATTTCTGGTGGTTTTGATGTATTAGATAAACACCCACCATATCCATTTAGTTTACTAGCACCAAGCAATGAAACTGTAATTAATATTACGGATGCTTCCATCGGCTTAAATTTAATTGCCCAATGGGAAGAGACGACGGATATGGATAATGATACTATAAATTATTACTTATCTCTTCGACCAGAATCTAATGAGTTTGAAATAGGACTGGTTCTGGAAGGCACAACAGCCCTTATTCCGTATCAGACAATTTATGATACAATGTTTTATTATGGATTCACAGATGGTACGATCATATGGGATGTTGCAGCATTTGATCCGTATGATATGACTTGGTCTGACAATGGGCCTTGGAGTCTATCTATTGATGTGTCTTCTCTTCATATCAATTCTAATGTGTCTACACCAAATAAAT
>MDTC01144745.1_pt1 | contig 12527 bp, 8 predicted proteins | sample 811181 | NCBI WGS metagenome assembly MDTC01 (sample SAMN05326644, study PRJNA326480) | marine metagenome | isolation source: seawater | place: Pacific Ocean: North | collected 2011 | reverse complement strand
TGGTTCATCGCCTTCGTTATGACCAAATCGTCTGTAACAAACCATATCTATAACGACATCTCTATTAAATTTTTGTCTGTACTCAGTGGCAATTTTTGCACAGTGTACCACTGCTTCTGGATCGTCACCGTTCACATGAAAAATTGGAGCTTGAGCAATTTTAGCCACATCAGAAGGATAAGGCGATGATCTTGCGAATCTAGGAGCTGTAGTAAAACCTATTTGATTATTTACGATAATGTGAATGGTTCCTCCAATGTTATGACCTGGTAAGCCCGACATAGCAAAACATTCGGCTACTATACCTTGTCCCGCAAAAGCTGCATCGCCATGCATCAAAACTGGTATAACTTTTTTTCTTCTTGTATCTTTATGAAAGAATTGTTTTGCTCTTACTTGACCTAATACAACTGGATTAACAGCTTCTAAATGAGAAGGATTGTCCGTTAAACTTATATGAACAGAATTTCCATCAAATTCTCTATTAGAAGATGCTCCTAAATGATATTTTACATCTCCGCCTATCTCTTGGTTAGAACTTTTCCCAAAAAATTCACTAAAAATTGCTTTGTAAGGTTTGCCCATTACATTAGCTAAAACATTTAGTCTTCCTCTATGAGGCATTCCAATCTTAATTTCTTTAGCTCCTAAATTACCACCACGTTTAATAATTTGCTCTAATGCTGGTATCAAGGACTCTCCTCCATCTAAACCAAATCTTTTTGTACCTACAAATTTTATATGAAGATATTTTTCGAAACCTTCAGCTTCAACCATTTTATTTAAAATCGCTTTCTTTCCATTTTCAGTAAATTTAATCTCTTTCTCTGGGCCTTCTATTCGGTTTCTTATCCATGATTTTTCATCTGGATCTCCCATGTGCATAAATTCATAACCAATATTCGAACAATAAGTTTTTTTTAGAATTTTCAAAATCTCTTTTAAATTTCCATACTGAATACCTAAAACTCCATCTAAAAAAATCTTTCTATCGTAATCTTTTTTTGAGAAACCATAGGTTTCTGGTCTTAGTTCAAGATGTTCTTCTTTTTTTAAAAGAGATAAGGGGTCTAAGCTAGCAATGAGGTGTCCTCTAATTCTAAAAGCACGAATTAACATTATAGCTCGAACAGAGTCTTTTGTAGCTTGTTTAGTTGACTCTTCATTTAATTCATTTGGATTTGTCTCTTCATTTTTACTTTTCTCTTCGAGTGATTTTCTTTTAACTTTTTTTTGTCTCGACCAACTTGGTCCTTTTAAATCTTCATATACTAATTTTTGATCATCGCTTAATCCTTCAAAGAATTGTCTCCAACTTTCAGGGACAGATTTAGGGTTTAAAAGGTAATCTGCATAAAATTCGTTAATAAATTCAGCATTGTTTCCAGCTAAAAATGAGGTTTTTTTATACGTTGTGTTTTTTGATGATGACATAAAAATTTATTTTAGCACAAATTACACGAATTTAGCTATTAAGTTTTTGCAAAAGAGTTTTTCCTATATCTGCTGGAGAATCTGATATGGTAATACCTGCAGATTTCATTGTTTCTATTTTATCCTCAGCTCCTCCTTTGCCTCCAGAAATTATTGCTCCTGCATGCCCCATTCTTCTGCCTGGAGGGGCTGTCAAACCAGCAATAAATCCTACCATTGGTTTCTTAACTTTACTCTTTTTCAAAAATTCTGCTGCCTCCTCTTCTGCTGATCCACCAATTTCTCCTATCATAACTATAGACTCCGTATCTTCATCTTTTAAAAAGTTCTCTAAACAATCAATAAAGTTAGTTCCATTGACCGGATCACCTCCAATTCCAATACAAGTAGATTGGCCCATTCCATTTGATGACGTTTGAGCTACAGCTTCATAAGTTAATGTTCCGGATCTTGAAACGATGCCTACATTACCTTTTTTATGAATACTACCAGGCATAATTCCTATTTTACATTCTTCTGGAGTAATTATTCCTGGACAATTAGGGCCTATTAATCTTGACTTGCTATTTTTTAATTCTTTTTTAACTTTAATCATATCTAAAACTGGTATCCCTTCAGTTATACAAACAATTAATTCCAAATTTGCATTGATAGCTTCTATTATAGCTCCAGCAGCAAATTTAGGCGGCACATATATCATTGTTGCATTAGCTCCAGAAATATCTTTTGCTTCTTGTACAGTATTAAAAACTGGAAGATTTAAATGTTTTTGACCACCCTTTTTAGGAGTGACACCTCCAACTAATTGGGTTCCATACTTCAAGGCTTGTTCAGAATGAAAAGTTCCATGTTTGCCAGTAAAACCTTGGCAAATAACTTTTGTATTTTTATTTACAAATATAGACATTTATTTTATTGCCTCCACAATTTTCTTAGCAGCATCATTTAGGTCTGAAGCAGAAAGTATTTTTAAATTTGATTTATCCAAGATATCTTTTCCTTCTTTAAAATTTGTTCCAGCAAGTCTTACTACGAGGGGAACAGATAAATCGACTTCTCTAGCTGCTTCAACTACTCCTTGAGCTAATACATCACATCTCATAATTCCACCAAATATATTTATCAAAATACCTTTTACATTTTTATCTCTTAAAATTAATTTAAAAGCTGCAGCAACTTTTTCTTTGGATGCCCCTCCTCCTACATCTAAAAAATTTGCTGGTTCTTTTCCGTATAACTTTATTATATCCATAGTAGCCATAGCTAAACCTGCTCCATTAACCATACAACCTATAGATCCATTTAATTTGATATATGCTAGATCGTATTTGCTGGCTTCAATTTCTGCAGGATCTTCTTCATTTAAATCTCTTAATTTTAAAATCTCGGGCCTTCTAAATATTGCATTATCATCAAAATTCATTTTTGCATCTAAACATAAAATATTTTCGTTTTTTGTTATAATTAAAGGATTAATCTCAATTAAATTTGCATCTTTATGAATAAGAATTTTATACATCGCTTTAATTAATCTAAATGACTGTTCTTTTTGATTTTTATTAAATTTAAAGGGTAAAATAATTTTTTCTACGTCAGAATCTTTTATTTCGTTTTCTAACTCAACTTTAGTAGTAACTATTTTTGAGGGCGATTCAGAAGCTACTTTTTCTATATCCATTCCACCTTCGGTGCTACTAATAAAAGCAATTTTAGAAGTTTCTCGATCTACTAAACATGATAAATAAAACTCTTTAGATATATCTGATGCTTCCTCTACGTAAAGTCTTTTAACTTTTTTTCCTTCTGGGCCTGTTTGATGAGTAACAAGTACTTTACCCATCATTTTTTTCATTTCGATTTCAAGTTCATCTAAACTATTAACCAATTTTACCCCACCAGCTTTTCCTCTTCCTCCGGCATGAATTTGGGCTTTTAGAACAAATTTTTTACTTTTTAATTTTGAAATTTTATTTTTAAACTCGTCAAAAGAAAATACTACAATTCCATTAGATACTGGAGCTCCATATTCCTTTAGGATTTCTTTCGCTTGATGCTCATGTATATTCATATTTTAAATAATTTGATCTTATATAACTAAAATAGATATTAATCTATAAATTTACTAAAAATAAAGATTGAGGCTTTTTTAGTAAAATGATTTTCGTCCCAATTTGTTATTGCATCAGGTCCTTCCCCTACTTTTATTAGACAAGTAAAATCTTCTTTACATAGTGATTTTATAATAGACAGGTATCTAATAGAATTATCTGCAGCAAAATTACTAAACTCATCATCTAATTTAAAATTTTTTGAGTGGTTTTTATCTCCCAAATAATCTGGTAATTTTTTTGAAATCCTATATTTTTTTAATAATATCTTTGGCAATGGATCGTGCCATCTTACAGATGGACCCACTAAATAAATAGAATGGATATTATTTTTCTTAAGTTTTTTTATGACATCTTTTATGTCGAATAGATCCTTAGAAGACCAAAAACCTGCAATAAATACTTTTTTAGGTTTCAAATCTTTAATTTCATTTAAAATGAATTCATTAATTTTTTTACAATTAGATTCCTCGCTATTATTAGTATTTTCATTTAGAGAGGGCTTACAAGCATCTGTTGTTCGTTGTAAAATATTATATTTTTCACCATATTTATGTTCTATTCCAGGATATAAATGAGCAGCTAAACTATCTCCCCATAAATAGAGATTGTTTTTATTAAGATCAATTCTTAAATCACAATTTTTAAAATATTTTCCTTTTAAAGTTTTTTTATTTTCAATATGACATTTTCCCGATTGATAAATTTCTTTATAATTATAATTAAAATTTACCAAGTTTAATATTTCAGAAGAATATCTCTGAGGTATTCCATTATGCTTAAAAATATATAAACAAATCAAAATAAGTATGATTAAGAAAGTTGAGATAAATGTTACAAAAAGTTTTCTAGATATTAATTTTCTATTTCTAAAGGGCTTTTCAATTATAAAGTAGGTTAAAATTGACAGAATTATTGTAAGAAAAATTAATTCAATTTTATCAAATTCTGAAAGATTTTGTGACTTGATTTGTTTGAAAGCAAATATTGGGTAGTGCCAGAGATATAAAGAATAAGAAATAAGGCCAGTACCCACAAAAAACTTTGAAGATAAAATTTTATTAATGTATCCAGAATTACTATAATTATAAATAATAATTGCTGTTCCCAAAATTACAAAACTTGTAAAAATTGATGGATGTGGTGTAGAATCGTCAAATAAAAAAAAAGGTAAAATTATAAGAGCTATTGCAAACAAAAAAATCAATTCATTCGATGTTTTTTTAACTATAAATTTATTTTTTAAGTGTTCGTAAGCTATTAACGCGCCTATTAATAACTCCCAAATTCTAGACGGCAGCATATAAAAATTAAAATTTTTATAATAAAAACTACCTATGCTAGAGAAAATCAATGATCCAAAAATTAAAAATAAAAAAATATTTTTAAAATTTCTGAAATTATTTCTATATAAAAAATATAAAGTTGGTGGAAATACAATATAAAACTGCTCTTCTATTGATAAACTCCAAGTATGTAATAAAGGTTTTAATGAACTTGAGTCAGCAAAGTAATTATCAGTTAAAAAAAACCAAAAATTAGAAAGAAAAAAAAGTGAAGATATTGCTGAACCGGAAAGGTCTTTGAATTGATTGGGCATCATAAATACATAACCAGCAACAATCGATAAAAAAATAATTAAAAATAGTGTTGGTAACAATCTACGAGCTCGTCTTTCATAAAAGTCAAAAAAACTAAACTTTTTCAGAATTATTTTTTCAAGTATTAGGAAGCTAATTAGGTAACCTGAAATTACATAAAAAATATCCACTCCAAGATATCCTCCAGGTAAAAGCCTGTATATTTCTCCACTTATGTCAATTTCAAATGCAGCATGATAAATTATTACCGAAATCACTGCTATCGCTCTTAATCCATCAATCTCTGGTCTATATCTAAATTTCATTAAATCTTTTTAATTAAAACATAAAGACTTCTTGGAAATCTAATTTTTTTTCCAACAAACTTAAAATGTTTTTTTTTAATATAAAAATCTACAGCACGTACGTTTGGTGCTTCACAAGTAATATATCTATATTTATAAGAATTTTTATGAATTTTTTTTATTGTTTTCGTAAGAAAATACTTACCAAATCCTTTTGACTGAAAATTTTTATTAATAGCTAATAAATTCAAATTTATTGTTTTTTCCTTAAATAAGTTTTTTTTTTTTAAAAAGATCAAGTCTAATTTTGTTATAGCAAAAAAAATATTAATTAATGAAAAAAATTTCAATCCGATAATTAATTCAATAAATATTTTAAACTTGATTTTTTTGAAATCTTTTATCAAACTGTCTTCATTTTTAGTATACAGCGAATAACCAATTATTTTATTTTTAAATTTTAAAATAAATAAAAATAAATTTTTTGATCTAATGGCAATTTGAAAATATTCAATGATTAGAGTTTTGCTTAATTTGGATAATATTGAATATCTATTTTCTGTTTTTACTAAATTTATAATAGGGTAAATATCCTTAAGCGAATTTAATTTTTTAACCTCTGATATTTTAAGATTTGTTATTTTTTTTTTCATAATAATTCAGAGCATTTTTTTATTTGTAATTCGATTAAATGCATATTTTTTCTAGTTTCAAAAAAACAATTTTTGGGAATATAATTGTAAATTTTCTCGTTAATATCCAAATTTGATAACTTTTCAAATATATAAATTTTTTTAATATTCTTATTTTTAATAATACTTATTAAATGAATTTGATAATTTTTGAAATACTTTGTATTTTTTCTTGGATAGCTGATCAAATCATAAGTTCTACTAGGAGAATTTAATTTTTTTTCTAATAAGGATGAAAAGAAATTATATTGAGAAATAAACATAATATTTTGATTTTCCTCTTTAAGAATAGTCAAAGTTGATTTTATCAAATCTATTTCATCGTTAGGATCTTTAAAATATGGAGTAATCCAATTTAGACCTGAAAGTTTTTTTTCTATATTATTTGCTTTGACTGAATTGGACATAATAACGTTATTCAATTCATGGAATTTTCTTTCTTCATTAAATCTCAAATGATATTTTATTGTTACAAAAATACAAAGAGACAATGTTAGATAAACAAAAAGCTTTCTGAGTTTAAAAAAAATAAAGTTATTATAGTATAAAAAAAAACCTGACAAAATTGGTATTAGTGAAAAAATATAAATTTGATTTTTTGTATAAATTTGATGAATTAATGTTGATACAACAAACACAAATATAATTAAAAAAATTTTAAAATCTTTTGAATTGTGATACTTCTCTATTTTTGTCAAATTTATGAGATTAATTATTATTAAAGGAAGTAATATTAAATGAATAAATTTAAAATCTAAAATGACGTTTTTAAAATTTAAATCATATAAATCATATCTACTTGTTCCAATTGACTGAGGAAATAAGAATATTTGTAAAATAAAATCAAAAAGTTTTATCTCTTCAAATTTTAAAAATATAAATAGCAAAAATAAAAAAAGAATTGCTCCAGAAATAAAATATATTAAAATTTTTACATTTTTTTTGCTCAAAGCTATATATAGACTTACAAAACTTAAACCAAAAATTGTATAAGCTGTCGGAACCTGCTTAGAAAAAAAGCCTAAGCAAAGTAATAAGGATGCATAAAACCAATAAATGTTTCTTTCTTTTTTAATTGCAATTATTAAAAGATAAACTGCTATTAAACTAAAGAAAGTTGAATGTAGATCTAAGAATGGTGTTCCACTTACTGGATAAGCTAAAAAAGAAATAGATATTGATAAAATAAACGCAAAACTTATGTCTATTTTTAATAATCTAAAAATAAAATAAGAAGATATAGTTACAATAACATTAAATATAGAAGAATGTATTAAGTAAGCATACCAACTATTTCCAAAAATTTTAAAAAAAATGGATTGCATATAATCAATGATAAAACCATGTACGATCCAATAATCTTTGATAGGAACGTCTCCCAAAAGAATTCTGTACCCATTGTCATAATGAATGAAAGTGTCTACTGGAAAGACACCACTAGAACCTACGTAAAAGTTTATGCAAAAAGAAGAAATTGCAAGAAATATATAGATATAAGCATCGTAATATTTTTTATCTTTAAACATTAACTGTTTTTATAGCTTAGAATGGTAAACTTCTATGTTTTTCACAATAAAATCAATGTACGATAATGAAATTTTAGGATGATTTGGTAAACAAACTAGTTCTTTTTCATATCTTTCAGCATTAACACACTTTTTTCCAATCTTGAACATCTTTTGACAATTGTAATAATGTTTTAACCTAATTTCTATACCTTTATCTAAAAGATAATCATTTAAATCATTTTTATTTTTTACTAAAATAGGAAAATCTAAGAAATTTTGATAATTTAAATCAGTAATTTTTATCAAATTAAATTTTTTATTTTTTATTTTTAGTAGTTTTTTTAAATAATATTTATTTTTATCTCTTCTTGACTCAAATAGCTTTTTTCTTCGATTTAAATTTTTCAATTGAGAATATGTTAGCAGAGAAGATAAATCACTTATTTGAGAATAATAAAATTTTGGAAAATCTAAATTTATAGATTTTAGAGAAGGGTAGAATAATTGAAGGATTGACTGTATTTCATTCTTGTGTACGAATCTTATTATATGAATGAATAAGTATCTATATAATATCTTAAGAGACATTATTTTAAGTATAAAAAATATTAAAATTTGTTTAAATAAAACAAAACTATAAAACTTTTTCATCTTAGCATTTTCGCTCATACAATATTTAATAAAGTTTTTATCTTGGGTAGAAACTGCTCCGCCATATAACGAAGAAATATTTTTCATAATATTAAAACTATAAATTGTGAAATTTCCAAACTCTCCAGAAAAACATTTTTTTTTTTTCTTTTTAAAAAAATTATCAAAATAAATTGCGTTATCCTCTATCAAAGTAATATTTGATTTTTTTGCAATCTTTTTAATTTCTGTTGAGCTTTTGTGATTGTTAAACATATTTGTTAGAACAATAGCTAAAGTTTGATTCGAAATACTTTTTTTTAAATCTCTCAAATCAATCGTTCCTGTTCTATAATCTAAATCACAAAATTTAACTTTTAATTTAAGGTTAGTGGCTATATTTATCATTTCAGGTAAGTTGTAAGAGCAAAAAATTATCTCTTTTTTTTTATTTTTTTTCTTAATGAATTTTAAAATAGATAAGAATCCAACTCTACATTGACTAAATAAAAAAGAGTATTTTTTTTTTGATTGTCTAGAAAGTATTTTTTTTATAAAATCTTTCTTTTCTTTTAAATCTTTTCTTATCAATAAATCGGATAAAAAGTTTGAAAAACCTAAATATAACCATATTCGAAACATTTTTATATCTCTTTGCCTACTCTTCTAGAGTTTGCCATAATTAATCCTAATGGATATTTGTTTTTTTTAAAGTTTAAAACTGAACCATCTATTATGTAAATTCTTTTATCATTTCTTAACTGACATTTTTCATTAACAGACATTTTACCTTTTTTTCCCATTAAAATAGTACCAAAATAATGAAAGTCAGCTCCGTAACCAGGAAAATAATTCAAAAAAAAGGGGAAAAATTTCTTGGTATCTAATAAGAATTTAAAGATCATTTTGTTTATTTTTTTAAATAGCTTTTTAATATTTTTATCTTTTGAATAAACTTCATAAAAATTTTTTCTCTTTTTAATATAAAGATTTCCATATTTTGGCTCGATAAATATATTTGAGAAAATTAAATGCTCTCTAAAAAAGTTTATTATAAATTTGAAAGGGGTCAAGAAAAACTTAAATTTTATGATTGCATCTACTATGATTTTATTTCCCGGCCTAAAATCAGCAGTAAAAAATGTAGGATTTTTTTTTGATTTTAGATGTAAATGTGATGGTTCAAAATTCATATTATTTTTCCATTTCTTTTTTGAAAAATAGAGAGAAAATAATCTTGGATGATGATTTATTTTTACTTCATTAGAAATATTTAAGTAGTTCATAATTAGTTTGGTGGTTATTAGAGTTCCACAACCTAAAACAAGTTTTTTTGTAAGAAAAATTCTTTTCTCATTCCCATTAGAACAAATTATTTCCACTCCAATCTTATTATATTTTATTGACTCAACAAAATAATTATGAAATTTTATCTTTTTACTTTTTAAATACCTATTGTAAAAATTTGTAGGAGTCAGCTTATCTTTTTTTTCATTGATGTCTTCTAACTGAATTTTTTTTTTTGACTTTTTTTGAAAAGCTAAGATTGGTTCATCTAAAAATAAATATTTGTTATTTTTTAAAAATTCCTCCCCTATATATTTATTTTTTTTATAAGTATTTTTTAAAGAATTACTTAAGTTACCAATTAAATTTAATTTTTTAAAAATTTCAATAAAAGATTTGTATATTTTTATCTGTGTTTTTTTTGTCAAATATTTAATATCGCCTAAAATATTTTTATCTATTTGCAATCCCCAATAATTTGACAAACCTCCAAACTCTAAGGAACCAAAAAAATTATTTTTTGGATTAATAAAAATCTTATTATAATAAAAATAATTTAATACTTGATTCTCCTCACCAATCATTTGAGGGGGTAAGATTTTGAAAATATGATTATTATCTAATTTACCTTTTGTTTTCGTTTTTTTTTTAAAAGAAATAACGTTAATTTGATTTTTTTTTTCTAAATATGAGTCAATAAAAGCAAGGCTTGATAAACCTGTACCTATAACTAAAACATCGTATAACTTATTTTTCACAAAGATGGATCAATTTTCTTAGCAGCATCAAATAACTCTTGGACTGCTTTGATTGATTTCTTAAAATTATTTTTTTCTTCTAAATTTAGTTTAAGTTCAATGATCTTTTCTACTCCATTTTTGCCAATAATAACTGGCACTCCTGCATAAATATCTTTTACTCCATATTGACCATTAATATAAGCTGCGCAGGGTAATTGTTTTTTTTGATCTTTTAAATAACTTTCTGCCATTTCAACTCCCGAAGCAGCAGGCGCATAAAAAGCAGATCCTTTTTCTAAATATTTTACTATTTCTGCTCCTCCTTTTTTTGTTCTATTTACTATATCTTCTAGTTTTGTTTTAGAAATCAAACCTTCATTTACGCACTGATTAATTTTTTTACCATCAATAAGAGTATGATCTAGCATAGCTACCATGCTATCTCCATGACCTCCTAATACTAAAGATTTAATTTTTTTTACTGGAATATTTAATTCTTGAGATAAAAAATAAATAAATCTTGAAGAGTCTAAAATTCCAGCCATACCGATCACTTTATTTTTAGGTAAATTAGAGTATTTTTGAAGAGCCATTACAATTACATCTAAAGGATTAGTTATACAAATTACAAAAGCGTTTGGAGAAGTATTTTTAATACCCTCCGCCACTTGCTTAATAATTTTAAGATTGATACCTAGCAAATCATCCCTGGTCATACCTGGTTTTCTAGGTACGCCTGCGGTAATTATTATTACGTCTGAATTTTTAGTATCCTCATAATTATCGGTCCCAGATAAATTAATATTAAAATCATTAACAGGTGATGATTGCGCAATATCTAATGCTTTACCCTTAGCTATTCCAGCAGCAACATCAAATAGAATAACATCACCTAATTCTTTTAAAGCAATTAAATGAGCAAGAGTCCCTCCAATTTGCCCTGCTCCAATAAGAGTAATTTTTTTTTTCAATTCTTCTCCTTTTTATTTCATAGTTGGCATTATAAAATCTGGATCAGATCTTAACCCCGATGGCCATCTTGAAGTTATAGTTTTTAATTTGGTATAAAATCTTACTCCTTCTGGACCATGCATATGTTGATCTCCAAACAATGATCTTTTCCATCCTCCAAAACTATGGAATGCTACAGGGACAGGTATAGGAATATTTATGCCTACCATGCCAATTTTTGCTTTATTTGAAAAAGTTCTTCCGGAGTCCCCGTCTCTCGTAAAAATACTTACTCCATTACCAAATTCATGATCATTCACTAATTTTAATGCCTGATCAAAATCTTTCACTCTTACAATTGATAGAACAGGTCCAAAAATTTCCTCTTTATATATTCTCATATCTTTAGTTACGTGATCAAATAAACATCCTCCGATATAATAACCTTTTTCATATCCTTGTAACTTAAAATTTCTTCCATCAACTACTAATTTTGCTCCTTCATTCTCACCAATGTCCACGTAACCTTTTACCTTAGCTAAATGTTCTTTTGTTACTAATGGACCCATTTCAGATAACTTATCCATACCTGGGCCTACCTTTAGTGCCTCAACTTTTTTTGCCAACGAATTTACAAGTTTGTCACCAATCTCACCTACCGCTACAGCAACTGATTGAGCCATACATCTTTCACCTGCTGAGCCATAAGCGGCTCCCATCAAACCATTGACGGCCTGTTCTAAATCACAATCAGGCATGACAACACAATGATTTTTAGCGCCGCCAAGTGCTTGAACTCTTTTTTCATTTTTTGCACAATTTTCATATATATATTTTGCTATAGGAGTTGAACCAACAAAACTCATCGCGACAACATCTATGTTATTAATTAATGCATCTACTGCTTCTTTGTCTCCGTTTACCACATTAAAAACTCCGTCAGGCAATCCAGCTTCTTTTAGTAGTTCAGCTAGTCTCATAGAACATGAAGGATCTTTTTCTGAAGGTTTTAAAACAAACGTATTGCCACAAGCTATCGCCATTGGAAACATCCACATTGGAACCATAGCAGGGAAATTAAAGGGAGTTACTCCTGCACAAACACCTAAGGGCTGACGTATAGACCAGCTATCAACATTTGAACCTACATTTTCTGTAAATTCACCTTTAAGCATTTGAGGTATTCCACAGGCATACTCTACGACTTCTAAACCTCTTGTTAATGAGCCTCTTGCATCTTCATAAACTTTACCGTGTTCAGCAACTATTATTTTTGTAAGTTCATCAGAATT
>MDTC01234586.1_pt1 | contig 12528 bp, 11 predicted proteins | sample 811181 | NCBI WGS metagenome assembly MDTC01 (sample SAMN05326644, study PRJNA326480) | marine metagenome | isolation source: seawater | place: Pacific Ocean: North | collected 2011 | reverse complement strand
TGATATATATTTCACCAAATTTGATTGCTGCGAAAAATGTTATATAAAATACGTTGAAGGCCGCGAAGAAAGATGGTTAAAAGGATGGAGACCAAAAAATGTCACAAAAAGTAGTTGATATAGTAAAAGGAATCTCACAGGCTGCTGGCAACATGTATGATGGAGCAGTTGATGAGAACGGAGAGCTATTAAAAATAGGCCTGAAAAGAGAGGAGGGTAATCCACTTCTTGATCGACGTAGAATGGACGGCGCAGGAGTAAAAGTAAGTGGCAATACTTTGGTTGTGTCTTATATGTCTGAGTTAAAATTAAGCGATGTTAATTCAAAGCTTGAAAGTGAATTAGAGCAAACCATGTCGGATATAGTCAGTCATCTTAAGAAGCAATATCGCAAGATAACTGGGAATACTCTTTCATTAAAAGAAAAGGGCGAAGTCGACGCACGAGTCGAATCAACTAGCCGTGTCCGTGTTTTTGTTACAGCCAGAAAACTATATGAAATTTCGGGGATGGACGGTGTTGAAAATGTTGCAGCGGGGTCTGAAGACAGATTAGAAAAAACTTTTAAAGATTTTCTTTCACAAAGCAGCGACAAACGACCGCAAAACGATAAACGACCTAAAAGTTAAACATGTCCTTTAGCCTCACAAAGGAGCAGGTATTAAAAGAGGTCGTAAAATCTGGCAAAGACCCAGTGTATTTTATAAATAATTACGCTAAAATCTCTCATCCTATGAGAGGCTTAATACCTTTTAATACGTATGACTTTCAAACTAATCTGATCGAAGACTACAACGACAACCGTTTTACTGTTATTTTAAAAGCAAGGCAGCTAGGAATTTCTACAATAACAGCAGCTTACGTTGCATGGATGATGATGTTCCACAGAGACAAGAATGTTCTTGTAATCGCTACAAAATTTGGGACTGCGGCTAATCTAGTTAAGAAGGTGAAAGCAATACACAAGCACCTGCCAAGCTGGATGAAGATAGCTGAGATCTCAATCGACAATAGAACATCTTTTGAGCTTTCTAACGGATCTCAAATAAAAGCGTCCTCAACTTCTTCAGACGCTGGTCGTTCTGAGGCGCTATCATTATTAGTTATTGACGAGGCTGCTCACGTTGAAGGTCTAGACGAATTATGGACAGGCTTGTATCCTACGCTATCAACCGGTGGACGATGCATCGCCTTATCAACCCCTAATGGTGTTGGCAATTGGTTTCATCGAACTTGCGTAGAAGCTCAAATGAAGAAAAATAATTTTCATTTAGTAACGTTACCATGGGACGTGCACCCTGATAGAGATCAAGAGTGGTTTGAAAAAGAGACAAAAAATATGTCTCGTCGACAAATTGCCCAGGAGTTAGAGTGCAACTTTAACATGTCTGGTGAGACTGTCTTTCACCCTGAAGACATGGAGCTTTTATCACAAACGCTTTGCGATCCAAAATATAAAACCGGTTTTGACAGAAATTTGTGGATATGGGAAGAATACAAGCAAGGCTGTGATTATGTTTTATCTGCAGACGTCGCCCGCGGCGATGGTCAAGACTTTTCTACTTTTCACATTTTTAGATTAGACGACTTTTCAGTTGTTGCTGAGTATCAAGGTAAATTAACTCCTGATGTGTTTTCCGATATGATACACCAGACAGGGAAAGAGTATGGTGACTGTATGGTTGTGGTGGAAAATAATTCAGTTGGTTGGGGAGTGCTAACAAAACTCCAAGAAAAAAACTATCCTAATCTATACTACTCAAGAAAAAGCACACACGAACACGTAGAGCCATATCAAGCTGAGGTATCCGGTGTTGTACCAGGCTTTTCCACAACTATGAAAACGCGTCCACTGATTATTTCCAAACTAGAGGAAATGATACGCAATAAAATGATAAACATTAGATCAAAAAGGTTGTATAATGAGATGAAAACGTTTGTGTGGATTAATGGAAAACCACAAGCGATGAAAAAACATAACGATGATCTAATAATGGCTTGTGCAATAGGTTGCTGGATAAAAGAAACCGCTTTTGCTGTCAATCAAAGAGCTTCAGACTATCAAAAGGCATTTTTAAGCTCGATGGCCAGCGCAGGAAGAATAATGGACACATCAATACCTGGCATGATGGCTTACCAAAGAAGAAAAAAAGAAGACAACAAAAATAATTACAAGAAACACGTTTGGGTGTTAAAAGGATAACATATGGCTCCTCCAAATAATAATAAAAAGAACCCTAGAAATCAACAAAGCGACTTATTTAAGCAGCTAACTAAGTTGTTGTCTGGGCCGCTTGTTAAGTATAGAAGACAAGATACGAGACAGCTAAAAAAGAGAAGACTAGACAAGTACAAATCAAGATTTAGATCAGCTAGCGGTCAAGAATTTAAATTATCTGCTAGCAAAGACATATACAACAGTGTCCAGCTTGATTATTATCAAAACCAAAATAGAATGGATAGATATGCTGATTTTGATCAAATGGAATACACGCCAGAGTGTGCATCATCGCTAGATATTTATGCAGACGAAATGACAACTTTTTCTGTTTACAGGCCAGTTGTTGGCATACACTGCACAAATTTAGAAATAAAATCAGTTGTTGAAACCTTACTCTATAATGTTCTAAATATTGAATTTAATTTATATGGTTGGTGTCGTTCTATGTGTAAGTATGGAGACTTCTTTCTTTATTTAGATATAGAGCAAGATGAGGGCGTTAAAAACACCATAGCCCTTCCAGCTAATGAAATAGAAAGAATAGAGGGAGAGGATAAGAATAATCCAAATTATATACAATATCAGTGGAATACTGCCGGTCTAACTTTGGAAAATTGGCAAATGGGCCACTTTAGGGTTCTTGGTAATGATAAGTTTGCACCATATGGCACATCTGTTCTAGAGCCAGCACGTAGAATTTGGAGACAGCTAACCTTGCTCGAAGATGCAGTGATGGCATACAGAATTGTAAGATCCCCACAAAGAAACGTATTCTATGTCGATGTCGGCGCTATCCCTCCGGAAGATGTTGAACAGTACATGCAGCGCGTCATGACACAAATGAAAAGAAATCAAATTGTCGACACAAGCACAGGTAGGGTTGATTTAAGATATAATCCATTTAGTGTCGAGGAGGACTATTACATCCCCGTCCGCGGCGCAGCTAGTGGTACAAAAATAGAGTCTGTGGGCGGAAACACATATAATGGCGATATTGACGACGTTAAATATCTTAGAGACAAGCTTTTTAGCGCACTAAAAATTCCCATGTCTTATCTATCGCGTGGCGACGGAGCTACAGAAGATAAGGCTACTTTGGCGCAAAAAGATATAAGATTTGCAAGAACAATTCAAAGACTACAGCGTTCAATTGTGTCCGAACTAGAGAAGATAACAATTATTCATTTGTTTACTTTAGGATATCGCGGAAACGATCTTTTGTCTTTCAAGCTGTCTTTGAACAATCCATCAAAAATAGCTGAATTACAAGAATTAGAGCACTGGAAGGCTAGATTTGAAGCTGCTGATGGTGCAACACAAACTGGATTCTTTAGTCGACGTTGGATTACTAAAAATATTCTTAGTATCCCTGAGGAAGAGTTTGAAAGAATGCAGTCAGAAATGTTTTACGATAAAAAGCATGATTTCTTTCTGGAGTCAGTTGGTGAAGCGGCTGCAGCAGATTCCGCACCTCCTGGTGGAGGCGCCGGCGGAGGTCTCGGCGGCGGCTTAGGTGGTGATTTAGGCGCGGCGCCAGAGGCAGACCTAGGCGCTGAAGGTGGGGCACCACCCGATGCTGCAGCAGATGCACCGCCTGAAGACGCTGGCCCACTATTAGCCGCACCCGGCGGAGACGCCGCGGCCCCGGGGCCCGAAGCTCCCCCCGAAGCTCCAGGCAAAAGAGACGTCGATCGATCAAAAGGAAAGCGCTACACTCCAGTTGGACATCTAGATAAAAGAAGGTCTGGTGCACGACGTCGTAGCTTTAGTGCGACCGGCGGACAGCAGTATACCGGTGCTAGCGAAAGATCATATCTTCCAGGCATGAGTGATCTTTATAGATTTTCTGAAAATCAAGAACCTACTTATTACGAAGAACAAGAAAAAATACTCTTTCAAGAAAACATAGAAATAAAGAATTTAATTTCTTCGCTAGAGAGTATGGAGAGTCAAACAGATGAAACTTAAGCACAACAAAAAAAGAAACACAGCTTTTGTGTATGAAATATTGATAAAAGAATTGTCTAAAGCTGCCATGAATGAGGATGACAGTAAAAAAGACAGGGTCTTAGCTGTTTTAAAAAAATACTTTTCAAAGGGTAAAATCTTAAGAGAAGAGCTAGACATATATAAATCTTTTGACTCAGTTGAAAGCTTAGACAAAGATACTTTAGAAAAGATTATTACAGAAGCTAGACATCAGGCAGCGTCGCTGGACGAAACCAGTCTAAAGCAAAACAAAGATTATTTAATATCAGATATTAATAAATCTGTTGGCCAGCACAGTTGGGATAATTTTGTAAAAAATTATAAAAAAATGGCTACAATCAATCAAGCTATATTTCAAAAGACCAGTCCTAAAAATAAAGTGTTTTTAGAGAGCAAATTAATACAGATGTCCCAGCGAGTAGAGGAAAAACAGCCCTTTCCAAGTGTAAACAAGTTAACTTTAAAAACGTTTTTAGAAAAATTCAACGAAGAATATTCAGATACTTTAAACGAAAACCAAAAAGTTTTAATCAGCCAGTATATAACTTCTTATAAGGATGATGGCTTAGAGCTTAAGTCTTATTTATACCAAGAGATAGATAGGCTAAGAGAAGGTTTAACTTCTTTGCGTCTGGAGGCTGACAAAAAAACTAAAATAGGTTTAATAGTTGAAAAGCTTTCTAATTACTCACAGAGAAAGATAGATAAATCTTTAATACAGGAAGTTGTAAAAATACAGTCCTTGTTGGAAGAATTGAAAAATGCCAATTAAAATAAAGCTTGTTGTAAACGACAAAAAGATAGAAAAAATTATGCTTAAGGCCAAAAGGGCTTTAGACGGCACAATTATAATCTCAGATCATCCCGACATCGATATCATGGTTTTTCCAGAAAAAAATAAAATTGTGGCGATCGCCAAAGATCAACTCGACGATGAGGTATACGAAAGTCAAAAAAGATTTTTTAAATTTTTAACAACTAGTGGTATTATAGAGTATGATTCTGTACAGGATGGTAATTTGTTCATGTCCAAAGAAGGTAAAATTTTACCCCTGACCGGTCCTGGTGACCCAATACAATACGCTTTGTATTCTATTTCAAAATTTGTTGAAAAAGAAGAGCCGTTCTATAAAAACATGAAAGATTACGAGAAAGAGATGGAGAAAAACTTGCTTGAACCAGAAATAGATGAGTACACTGAGTTTGATCCTGCTAGGCATGCAGAGCAAAAAGGCTCGTTGCCACCCAAAATGGTTAAATACGGAATATCTAGTATCTATAGGCTTTAGATGGAACTCTTACATTTTATACTGTGCTCTTATGGCATGACATATATCCTAATATACGGATCGATATTCAACCCAGTAAGGCCCACCAAAGGAAAGCTTGGTGAATTATTCAAGTGCCCTTTGTGTATGGGATTCTGGGTTGGTGTTTTTTTGTGGAGCGTGAATCATTTTACTGAACTATTTACTTACGACTACAATTTAATTAACGCTTTGCTTTTAGGAAGTTTGTCAGCCGGGACAAGTTATTTCTTAAGCATGATACTAGACGATTTTGGCTTAAAATTTAGAAATACAACTGGAGGTGATTAAAAATGAAACGGCGCAATATTGCAGAAGTAAGGCGTTGCTGTAACGGTAGCGAAATCATGCGAGGGTGAGCCTCGCTTTCATAATACTTCACAAGGAGAAAATTAAAATGGAAAATCAAAGTTCACAAGCCCCTAAGGGGCATGGTCCAGGGCAGGGTTCAAAGCCCGGAGCAAATGTTTGCCCATCAACAGCTGGTAAAGGTATTATCGGCACAGTCAAGGGTGACCCTTTAAAGCAAAAAATTAGAAGGTAAAAATATGTCAAAAGTTCTGTTACAAGAATATTTTGAACTTTGCCCCGAAGGACGCTGTCCTGTCGACACACTTACAGAGTCAGAAAAAAGAAGCGTAATGAACGAAGGCGCAGTTTATCTGGTGGGGGTTTGTCAACGCGCTGGTACCAAAAATGGTAATGGGCGCATATACAGGAAAGATACTCTGGCAAGAGAAGTTGAAAATTATCAAAAGGCCATAGCTGAGAGAAGATCACTGGGAGAGTTGGATCATCCAGATGATTCTGTGATCAATCTTAAAAATGCCTCCCACCTCGCCACTAAAATGTGGTGGGACGGTGATAATGTTTTAGCTAAATTTGAAGTTTTAGACACTCCATCTGGTAGAATCTTAAAAGACTTGATAAAAGCAGGCGTGAAGTTAGGTATTTCTTCACGGGGCTTAGGTTCTGTGAAGCAAGACAAAGGCAACACTATTGTTGAAGACGATTTTCAGTTAATTTGTTTTGATATGGTTTCAGAGCCGTCGACCCCCGGCGCGTTTTTAAAGAAACAATCAGGTTCTTCCATGTCACCTGAAATTGGTATGTATTTAAAAGAATCTAAAAATTCTAAAGTTGATAGTCTAATAGACTCAATTTTAAAGGACTAAAATGAAAGCAGAAGAGTTTAAAAAAATTCTAAAACCCTTAATAGAGAAAACAGTTAGAGAGGTCCTTCTTCAAGAAGGAGTGCTGTCAAGGGTTGTGTCAGAAGTAGCCAAAGGTATGCAAACAACGATTGTTGAGACTAGAACAGCGCCTAGGCAAGATCCAGACGATCTGGAAAAACTTCAAGAAGCAAAAAGAGCCGAAATAGAAAGAAAGAGAAAGTTGCTTGATGCAACAGGCATAAAAGGCGTTAATGTATTTGAAGGGACAAAACAGCTAGCTGAGTCAAGCAATCCACATAGCGCACTATCTGGTGTGTCTCCTGAGGACTCTGGTGTTGATATTAGCGCGATTCAAAGATTAGCTGGAGGCAAATGGTCTCGTTTAGCAGGGGGAAAGAATGGCTAAAAATGTGAATGTTCAGGTTTCCATTAGAGAGACTAATGGTGATGTGAATAGGTTAATAAGAAAGTTCATTAAAAAATGTAAAAAAGAAAGAATAATTGAGGACTATTTAGATAGAAGATTCTATGAAAAGCCCTCTTCTAAGCGAAGAAGAGAAAAACTGAAAAAGATTAGAAATGCTCGTAAAAATAACGAGACCAAACAAGGTAGGTAATAATGTCAAAAGTAATTAATGATCCGAAAACAAGCCAGCCAGTGCATCAGCCACAAGCTGCACTGCCTACGAGATCTAGAAGACCACAGGGCCTAAAAAACAACCACGCTTTAAGCGCCAAAGAGACAGCTTCTGCTGTTACACCAGTCGCTGCAGCGGATTTAAATAATGATTTGAATGATGCAACTTTAGCACAGAATGGTTATGCCACTGGCAACGCACAGTTTTTGCATATACAAATTGAAAATAACGGCACTGGCGATACTTTAGAGTTGTATGCGTATAACTACAATTTTGGATCTTGGGCAAAATATTATTTGCCACTTGGAATCAAAAACGGTGGAGATACAACCACAAATTTAGCTTACGTGGAGGCTAAATGGACAACAATTAGTGGAAAGTTTATGGTAACTGTTCCAATTCATGGTGTTGATAGAGTCGGCTTTGTGCATGACGGCTCGTTAGGTAACATGGTCGTACGTGCGGCGGTGTCGACATTTTAGGAAGTAGAGGTTATTAATGCCAGTTGCATCAGGAAGTATAGCATTTTTAGGTGCTGCAAGATTTCAAGGATATTGGGACGCCACATCAAATAACGCCACAGGCTCTGGAGCTGATGGTGCACCAACCGGCGCAATCGTCGGTCTTTTTGCTACCGGGAGTTCGCCTAATGGAGGTTATTCTTTAGTTGCCAGTCAAAATTTAACTGCGTCTGTTGGACATTATTGGCAAGTCACAGGTTCCGGTACACATAACGTAGATGGTAACAACGCGTGGAATTTAAATGACTGGTGCGTCTATTCTGGATCTGCTGGTAGTTCCGGCACCTGGATGCGCCTAGCGTTTGAAGATACTATTGCATCTATTATAGTTGGTGATATGTCTTCGCTAACGACTTTTCACATGGGCGGTGATACTGACAAGGATGTTATCTTTTCATCTGGGTCCGTTTTAAGCGGCACAAAAAACTTTACATTTGATTATACAAACAATAATTTAATTTTAACTGGTGGTTTGTATATAAGCGATGATAACAAAATATTCTTTGGAACTAATGAAGATGCTAGCATAGAATATGATGAAAACGGAACTGATGAACTTAGATTCGCAGGAGCAGCTGCAACTTTTGAGCAAGCTGTTACTTTTGATGGAAACGTAACCTTAGGTAACGCTGATACTGATGTTGTTACAGTCACAGGTCAGCTAACTTCTTCTGAAGGGGCACTATTTAACAACCATCTTCAAATTGTAGATGACAAAAAACTTAGATTTGGCAGCGCCGCTGGTGGTGACGCTACTATAGAATACGATGAGAATGGCACCGATGAGCTTAGATTTGCCGGCGCAGCAGTAACTTTTGAGCAAGCTGTTACTTTTGATGCAAATGTAACTCTTGGTGACGCTGCTAGCGACGTAATTACAACGACTGGTCGACTAACTGCGTCTCAAGGCATGCTAGCTGCTGATAATATCGGGGTGATAGACGATAAAAAAGTTGTTTTTGGTACTAATCTTGATTCACACATCGAATATAATGAAGACGGCGACAATTTATTAATTATTTCTGGATCAAGCCAAGGTGTGGTCTTGTCTGGTTCGACTGTCTTTGTCGATGGTAATTTAGATGTAGAGTCTTTGGTAAGAAGACTTGGAGGCTCAGAGGAAAGAATACAGTTTGCTGATTCGGGAATGTTCTTTTACGCAGCAGATTCAATTTTCTTAAGAGCTGCCATCACCGACGCCTTATCTGGGTCTGTTCAAATAAATAACTCTCAAAATGACGTTGATTTTTCACACAGAGTCAACTCTTTTGTTGGAAGTTTACCTTCTTTACAAGTCTCTGCTTCTGATGGAATAATTCATTCAAATTATGGCGTAACGCTGCACGACGATCAAAAACTAACACTTGGTAGTGCTTCCGACGCTCACCTAGAATATAATGAAGATGGTGACAATCTTTTAATCATTTCTGGCTCGGCGCAGGGTATTGTTTTGTCCGGCTCAACTGTGACCATCGACGGCACTCTAGTCGGCCCTAGTCTTATTTCACTATCAAATGATGCAGATAACAGAGTAGTTACTGCAAAAGGTGACGGCAATATTAATGCCGAGGCTAATTTAACTTTTGATGGTTCTAGTTTAATACTAACAGGTAATTTAAAACTTTCTGACGACGTCAGAAGTATTACTTTTGCAGAGGGTACAGCTCGACCGGCCATAATTGAATATAAAGATGGCGCCGGCCCCGGTGAGTATCTCAGAATATCTGGCTCATCACTAGGCGGAACGGTTATATCAGGTTCAAAAATTATATTTCAGCCAGAACAGCAAAATTACGGCGTCATGTTCCAGGCAGGCGACGTTGTTATAGTAGATGATATAAAATTAAATTTTGGTACGCTTCTTGAATCTCATATAGAATATAATGAAGACGGTGACAATTTATTAATTGTATCTGGCTCATCTCAGGGTATGGTGCTATCTGGATCTAATGTATCCGTCGATGGGGCTTTCTTCTTAAAGAGCATAGCCAGCGGATCTCTCTCAGGCCCAGGTAGCTATGTTGGTGTTAATGACACCGGCCAGCTAGTGCTAACTGCGTCTTCAGGAGGCACAGGTACTGTTACAATATCAAATGATGGAGATAACAGGCTTGTTACAGCTGCTGGCGATGGTTCAGTTAATGGCGAGGCCAACTTAACTTTTGATGGTTCTAATTTATTTGTTACAGGCAATATTAATTTAGCTGATGATAAAAAGATTTATATTGGTGCATCAGGCGATGCACACATAGAATATAATGAAGATGGCGATGATTTACTAATTATATCTGGGTCGACCCAGGGCATGGTGCTATCTGGCTCAACAATTACCCTGGACGGCGCGGTCGCTAGTACAGGTGTTACCAGCGGCTCCATATCAGGCCCGGGCAGCTTCCTAGCTTTAAATGATTCAGGACAATTTGTCTTAGGCACGCCCACTGCCGGTTCAGTAACAATTGCCAACGACGCCGACAATAGAATCACAACTGCTAAGGGTGACGGAACTTTAAACGCAGAAGCTAATTTAGTATTTAATGGGGCAACTCTTTCGGTGTCAGGCAGTGTTTCGGTTTCGGGTAGCCTAGAGCCAAATGGAGACGCAGTATATAATCTTGGATCTCCAACGCACAGATGGGCTAACGTATACACTGGTGACTTGCACCTCAGAAACGATCGCGGCGACTGGACGATCGTCGAGGAAGAGGACTATCTTACTATTACTAATAATAAAAAAGGCAAGCGCTACAAATTTGTTTTAGAAGAAATAGATTAATCTAGAATTTCCTCTTTCGTCTTACTATTTAAGTTGAACAGCGCCACACGCTACAACAACTTGGAGGACTAGATGAATGGCTTTATTTACTAATAGTATTACCGGATCTGCTGGAGGCGGTATAGATGGAGTCGCAGGAGCCGGCGGCATATCAATTTCAGGCTCAACAAGATTTGAGGATGACGCCGATTTCCGCGGAGCGGTTTCTATTGCCGGCAATCTCACTGTTGAAGGCACCACAACGACTATCAACAGTACGACTTTAAACGTCACTAGCTCTATTATTTTAGAGGGTACGGTTAGTCCTAATCATGAGATTACGCTAACTACAGGTGACGGACCATCCGCTGATCGCACACTAACTCTTCCAGATGCCACAGATACACTTGTAGGTAAAGACACGACTGATACCTTAACTAACAAGACTCTTACCACTCCAAAATTTGCAGATGCTGGTTTCATCGCAGATTCGAATGGTAATGAGATGTTAAGATTCCAGCAAGTTGGTAGTGCAGTTAATCATCTTGATATCCACAACGCTGCTAACAACAACAATCCGATTATTGAGGCGGTAGGTGACAGCACAAATGTTGGAATTGCTTTAAAAACAAAAGCTGCATCTGGTGTTGGACTCTTCAATTCTAACTCAAGTTATGGTGGCGCGATCGCTTATTATGTTGCTAACAGCACCACGAAATACGCTGGTTGGATGGCCCCGGCTGATGTTTCTTTGCCCGGTTCAGCCATGGCAGGCTATAACATCGCACTGCCAGTGACCACTGGTTCCACAAACCAGGTCTTAAGAGTCTCGTCTTCCGCGAATGGAAATAACTTCTTGGAGTGGGCCGACGTGACTGCTGGATCATTAGCAGCCGATGACCTCTCTGCAGGTGACGCAGCAGTTAACATCACAACCGACACTGGCAATATTACAATTGATGCAGCTGCAAACAATTCGGATATTATCTTCAAAGGAACAGATGGCGGCTCAGACATTACGATGTTGACCCTAGACGGAAGTGAAGCCGGCGCCGCAACGTTTAACGGGGTGGTTACAGCTGATGCTGGTGTTGCAATTGATAATATCACAATTGATGGAACCGAAATCGATTTATCTTCTGGAGATCTTACGATTGACGTTGCTGGAGATATTTTTCTCGATGCAGGCGGCGGTGATGTTGAGATTAGAGACGATGGTACACTGATTGGTGGCTTGGTCAACAACAGTAACGTTTTTGAGCTTTCAGGAAGCGTTGCAGGTGGCGGTCTTAAATTAGTTGGTCCTTTTGGAGCAGACATTACTGTTGACTCTGCAAACGATATCGTGCTTGACGCCGATGGCGGCGATGTTATTCTCAAAGATGGTGGTACCTCTAGAGCTACTTTGACAATCGCCACTGGCAGTGGAGATTTCCAAATTGGTGTTAACACTAATGACAAAGATTTGACAGTGGTTGGCCTTGACAACAACGTCGCAGTTACTGCTTTAAGAGTTGACATGTCAGATGCTGGTACACTCCAGGTTCATCATGACATCTTGCCGATGACTGACAACGTTAGTAACTTAGGATCAGCTTCGAAGAGATTCGCAAACGTCTTTACGGGCGACCTTCACTTGAACAACGCCCGCGGAAACTGGACCCTTATCGAGGAATCTAGCTTCCTTTCCTTGCGTGACAACAACTCTGGAAGAAGATACAAGCTTCTTATGGAAGATATTACAGATTCTGGAGAATACGGTCCTGATAACGAAGGTAATATGTAAAATAAATTGGGGGAGGTTTTCCTCCCCCAGTCTATTTATATTATAAATCTGGAGAAATATAATGCCAATAAACGTTGGAGATTCCCTAGCGGACAGTCACGTAGTTACTGGATCACTTGAGCTTTCTGGCTCGCTTTTT
>MDTC01085132.1_pt1 | contig 12528 bp, 10 predicted proteins | sample 811181 | NCBI WGS metagenome assembly MDTC01 (sample SAMN05326644, study PRJNA326480) | marine metagenome | isolation source: seawater | place: Pacific Ocean: North | collected 2011 | reverse complement strand
TTTATTGATAAGGAAAAGGTTTCTCTTTTTTCGTTAATCCCAAAAATTTGGATATTGAACTGAAAATTGCATTTACCATATGCAGTCTCACCATTGGTGATTTCTACATCTGTGGTTTTAAAATCTACAAGTTTTATGTCGTAACAGGACATTCAATTATATTACCTTATATAATTATAGTTCTATTCAATTTTAATTATAATTATATTCTTTATGCGTACAACGAATAAGTAATATGTAATACATTATTTGACATATCTACGCTAATACTATTACCAGACAAATCTGTACTACTTTGTGAATTACTTCTTAATGCGTTAAATAAACTAATAATACTGTTAGATTCATTCTCGCTATCACTATTAGTTCGCTCTCGAATATCATGCCTACATATAGGACATCTAACGCTATTATTAAAATGCTGTCTTAAACCATCTTCCGAAAAAATATGCCCACAGTGATTTATTTTCATAACATTACTGTTTTCATTGAATTGGTTCAGCGTTATAGTACAATAGCTGTATTGCGATTTTTCTTCGTTGCTAAGATCGGAATACTGTAGCACGGTACAGCTATTATTAATTTGTTCGACTGTAGGCGAAACACTAACAGGATTGAAGAAATTGCTTTGAACGACATTTGGACCTCTAGACTGATTATTGTTTTCACGTTCAGAATTATAACTTCTCACAGGTCTAAATATAGTATTCTGTCTAGGTCTAATAAAAGTTCTAGATCGTCCATTTTCTAACTCTCTATTTACCATATAAGACAATGACCTTTCGTTGTCCATGGAATTTTCCAAAATATATCGATACAATCTTTGATTCTCTCTGGAATAACTTAAATAACTTGCAAGCAAATTATTAGTCATATAATTATAATATAATAAAAATATGTTTAAATATATTAACTCTCTATAATTATGGAAAAGTATGCCGGCAAAGGAATAACAGGTTTGCAGAATCTAGGAAATACCTGTTTTATAAACTCTGCTATACAGTGTTTATTCAACGTATATGAACTTAATATATTAATGGATAGAATAGAATTAAATAAAAAAGTAAACAATATACCTGACAGTATCTTGTTAATAGAGTGGAATAATTTACGAGAACTAGTCTTTAAAGACAATTGTATCATATGTCCTAATAGATTTATCAATACTATTAGAAAAATATCCAGAGTAAAAGATAAAGATATTTTTACGGGTATAGCCCAAAATGATTTACCTGAGTTCTTGTTGTTTGTTATTGATTGTTTCCATAACGCTTTAGCACGAAAGGTAAATATGTCAATAGACGGCAATATTAAAAACGATAAAGACAAAGTTGCCAAAGCTTGTTATGAAATGATGAAAAATATGTACAAAAATGAATTTTCAGAAATATTAACATATTTTTATGGAATACATGTTTCGAACATAATATCTATTAAAAATGACAAAATACTTAGTTCTTGTCCCGAACCATTTATGAACATTAGTTTGTCTATACCCAATAAAAAACATGTAAATATTTATGACTGTTTCGATAACTATTTAGGAGAAGAAATTCTAAAAGACGACAATGCATGGTTTAATGAAGAAACGGGTTCAAAAGAAAACGTTATTAAAAGATTCAGAATATGGAGCTTACCTCAAATAATGATAATAGACTTTAAAAGATTCAATAATAATTTAGACAAGGATAACGTCTTTATAGATTTTCCAATAGAAAATTTGGATATGCGAAAGTATGTAGAAGGATATAACGCCAGTGAATATGTATATGATTTATTTGGTATATGTAATCATCTAGGTGGAACAAGAGGAGGTCACTACAATGCATATGTTAGAAATTTAAATAAAAACTGGTATTTATATGATGATACCACAGTTGAAGAAATAGTGGACACTAATAATTTGATAACACCTAACGCTTACTGTCTTTTTTATAGAAAAAAAAATTAATACTATATATAAAGAATGAGTGATTATACGAAAAGTTTAAATAATTATTTTAGTAATTTACCTAATTTAACTAAAATAAATACGAATAATGACGAATATTCAACCGTCAAGACAAATACAGTAAATATTAACTCAGTCACATACTTGTTATCGTTTTTAGCTATTATAGTTTTATTTGTATTTGTAAGTTTTTTCAATACGGCCGTTTTTAACAAATCGAATTCAGATTCGGACAACCCAATGTATAAGTTAATAGAAATCTTGATGATTTCCTTTGCTTTAGTAATAACAATGATGGTTCTATTAAATTATTTACTGGGAATTGATATCACCGCCAATTTAGAAATAGGCGATGACGCAACCCCAGAAGTTGAAATCGTTGTTGAAAACGAGGTACAAGAAGCTCCTGTAATCATACAAAGACAGAAAGAAGTATTTCATTTACCGCAAAACATATATAAATACAAGGACGCAAAGGCTGTATGTAAAGCATATGATTCGGAACTTGCTGATATTAAAGATATAGAAAAAGCATACAAGAGTGGAGCGGAATGGTGCAGTTATGGTTGGTCAAAGAATGATATGGCATTATTTCCAACTCAATACAAAACATGGGAAAAATTGCAGAAAAACAGTAAATATAAAAATATATGTGGACGACCTGGTATTAATGGAGGACATGTTAAAAATAAGGATGTAAAACTGGGCGTTAACTGTTATGGTTACAAACCAGAGATTAATTCCAAAAATAGAAAATATATGGATAATTTAACTTTATATCCTAATAATCTTAATAACAGCGTTAAAGATAAGGAGTTACAATATTATAAAAACAATATTAATAATATTATTGTGGCACCATTTAATTCTTATTCTTGGAATGAATAATTACATATAAAAGCTCTTATAGGTATCATTAGTCTCTTCTTTTTTAATTAGTTTATCTACTATCGACGGTGTAACTGTAAACGGAAATTCCACCTTTAATGAAATATCTTCTTCAAATAGATTTGTATCTGGTTTCATAAGACGATACAAATTAAGTTTAGTGTATACAATTTCTATACACCTCTTAAGGTTTCTTACGCCTTTCTCTTCGTTTGTATAATTATCGACTATATATTTTAATGTATCATCTGGAATAATGATTTCTTCACTATTGAAGTTAACATTCTTCACTACATTAGGAATTAAATAATCGTTTGCAATTGTACTTTTTTGTTTAACATTGTATCCGGCGGTTTGTATTCTGTACATACGATCCTTTAAGATTGGATTAATCTTATCTTCATCGTTGTAACTAAATATAAATAGAACTTTACTCAAATCAAATTCTATTTCGGAAAAGTACTTATCGTGAAACTTATCGTTCTGGCTGGTATCCGTCAAATGAGTAAGAATTCCTATAATCTCTTCGCCTTTAGGAGTATCGCTTACCTTGTCCAACTCATCAAAGTAAATCACCGGATTCATACATCTGCTTTTAATGAGTATATCTATTATTTTGCCTGAGGTTGAACCCTCATAGGTATAACTGTGGCCTTCAAGAAAACTACTGTCCGTTGCACCACCAAGAGCAATAAAGGCAAACGGTCTACCCAATATTTTACTAATACCCTCTTTAACTAATGTTGTTTTACCTGTTCCCATGGGACCTTTAATAGCAATAGCGGTTCCTACCGAATTGGGATTAGAAATTAGTTGCCCAATAAACTGCATGATTTGCATTTTCGCATCATTTAATCCAAAAGTTGCTTCATCCAAACTTTGCTTGGCTTTCGACATGAAGTCGTGACATTTATCTTTTCCATCATCTATATTTACGGGAAGATCACAATGTTTGTTAAATGGAATTTGCATAAAGGTGTCCACCCAATTTTTCACTTTATTATACTCTCCTTCGCCGGGTGATAGATACTTTAATGTGTTTATTTTACGTAAAGCAATAGATTTATACAATTCAGGGATTTCGGATTCTAGCAGTGTAATTCTATACGGCTTGGTTGTAGTCGAAATACTATTAACCGTTTCCAGTTTCTTAAGAATTTTCTGCTGGCTCTCTACATCCATCTTTTTGAAATACTTAAAATCATTAAGTACATTTTTTGCTTTAATTAATTTATTGAATTTTTTGAAATTCTTTTGTTTTACTTTATTATCTTTTTTCCTTTCCTCTTGTTTGATCGCTTTTAAATCATCATTAATACATTCCTGGTAATCTTTTAAAACTTTACTAAGTTTACCATCACCTTTCTGTGTTTTAATCATAGACTTGATATTTTCAAGAAAATCAAGATCCGACTTTTTAGAATCTTTATCCTTTTTAGTTTTCTTGTTTTTTTCCTCTACCTCGTGTTCCTCGTCCTCTTCCTCGTCTTCATCCTCATCCTCATCCTCATCCTCGTCCTCTTCCTCGTCCTCTTCCTCGTCTTCGTCCTCGTCCTCGTCCACGTCCTCGTCCTCGTCATATCCTTCGTCTGTAGATCCAATTGTAAAAATAATATTAAAATTTCCTTTTGAATCAATAAAATCGTCATCGTCGTCGTCTTCGTCTTCGTCTTCTTCGGTTTCCCAGAGTTCTTCCTCTTCCTCCTCTTCCTCTTCCTCTTCCTCTTCCGAAGACTTTTTCGATTTACCCTTAGCCTTAGTTTTACTCTTGGTCTTGCTTTTTTTGGATTTTTCAGTATTGGTTGCTTTAACTTTTTCGGTCATGTGTTTAGAAGGAAATAGTTTTGAAAGAAATTTTTGATATTCCTTATGATCCATCTCATCTTCACTGGAAATTTCTGATCCTTGTTCAGAATCAGAATCGGAATCCTTGGAATTACTCTTTAATTTTGTTTCAAGCTCCTTTTTTTTCGTACTGCGAAGGTTGTAACGATTTTTTTTTTTAATATCTTTAGTTGGAGCCATATTAATATACTGATAATAATAAATATTTATATACTTTCAATTTTATTTTAATTTAATAAATTGAAACGATCTAAATATTATCCTATAAATATAAGGAGGTTATGGAAAAAAATCCTAGATGTTCAAAAATAATGGGTGTACAGTTTAGCATTCTATCTGCTGAAGAAATTAGAAAACAATCTGTGGCTAATATCACATCACGAGACACGTTTATAAACGGTAAACCTGTTATTGGTGGCTTATTCGATCCAAGAATGGGTGTTCTCGAACCCGGGTTTATTTGTCCTACAGATGGACACAACTATATAGACACACCGGGTTATTTTGGGCATATAGAATTAGCTAAACCTGTATACTATATACAGTATTTAACAACTATTCTTAAAATACTTAGATGTGTTTGTGTTAAATGTAGTAAACTTTTGATTAACAAAGAAAATGCGGGTTCTTTACTTAAAATGGACGGCGAAAAAAGGTGGAGTCATGTTTTTACATTAGCAAGCAAAGTTAAAAGATGCGGCGATTTGACTGGGGATGGATGCGGATGTAAACAACCAGCTAAGATTAGAAAAGAAGGTTTATCTACTATTTTTGCGGAGTGGGAAAATATGGATAGCGCTAATGAGGGTGGCGATAATCTAAGTATGAAACTAACTCCTGAAATGGTTTTAAAAATTTTCAAACGAATTTCTGACGAAGATGTAAATTTTATGGGTTTCAGTTCTTTATTTTCAAGGCCGGATTCTATGATATGTCAGGCTTTAGCTGTGCCTCCGCCTGCAGTTCGACCGTCTGTAAAACACGATGCCCAACAGCGAAGCGAGGACGATTTAAGTCATATACTCGTTAATATTATAAAGGCTAACAAAACATTGGAAGAAAAAATCCAACAAAATGCATCAGCCAGCGTAATTGAAGATTGGAGTACGGTTCTACAGTATTATGTAGCTACAATGGTGGATAATAAAATCCCTGGTGTAGCTTCAGTTGCACAGCGTTCTGGTAGACAACTCAAAGCTATTAAAGAACGATTAAGTGGAAAACAGGGTCGTGTAAGAGGGAATCTTATGGGAAAACGCGTAGATTATAGTGCAAGATCCGTTATTACGCCTGATCCAAATCTTTCTATTAGAGAATTGGGTATTCCTATCAAGGTTGCAAAAAATATTACAAAACCTGTTTATGTCAACGATACAAATAAGAAGTTTTTGCTAAAACTCATACAGAATGGTCCGGATGTTTATCCTGGCGCGAAAATTCTTCAAAAGAAAAACGGAGACAGTATATCGTTAAGATATATTGATAGAAATTCCGTTGTATTACAAAATGGCGACGTCGTTCATAGACACATGATGGATGGCGATGCTATATTGTTTAACAGACAGCCTACGCTTCACAGAATGAGCATGATGTCACATATAGCCAAAATTTTACCAAAAGGCGATACATTTAGAATGAATGTTGGCTGTACTAAACCTTATAATGCGGATTTTGATGGTGATGAGATGAACTTACATATGCCTCAAGATGTAGAAGCAGAAACAGAATTAAGAAATCTTGCTGCGGTCCATAATCAAATCATTAGTCCTGCAAATAATCAATCGATTATTGGTATATTTCAGGACTCGCTTTTGGGTTGTTACAGATTCTCTAGAAAAGATATATCTTTTACACCAAGAGAGGTTATGAGTTTAATGATAAATGTTAATAATATTGATAGCGATATGTTCAATAAAAAGGAGATGATTAATAACTTTGATATATTATCTCAAATTATTCCCCCCATGTCATTGAATCTAAAGACAAAGCAGTTTAAAGAAGGTGAGGATAAGAAAACAAGTAATAATATTATTGAAATTCAAAATGGTAAATATATTAGAGGACAAATCGACAAAAGTGTTTTAGGTTCTGGAACAAAAGGTTTGATTCATAGAATCTTCAACGATTATGGTTCAATGGCCTCGGCGAATTTTATAGATAACATCCAATTCATTGTTAATGAATATATGAAAATTAGTGGTTATAGTGTAGGAATAAGTGATCTTATTGCTGACGAAAAAACTAATGCCACTATATCGCAAATTATTGTTGATAAAAAGAAGGAAGTCAAAGAGTTAATTGACGAGACACATCTAGGTGTCTTTGAAAACAACACAGGTAAAAAAAATGTTGACGAATTCGAAACGAGAATTAATAATATCTTAAATGAAGCTAATGCTAAGGCAGGTAAAATTGGCAAAGAAAGTTTAAGTGCATCTAATCGCTTCGTTATCATGGTGAACGCGGGATCAAAAGGCAGTGATATTAATATTTCACAGATGATTTCGTGTTTAGGTCAGCAAAACGTTGACGGTAAACGCATACCATATGGCTTCGATAACAGAACACTTCCACACTTTACGAAATTCGACGACTCGCCAAATGCGCGTGGATTTGTGGAAAATTCCTTTATTACAGGATTAACACCAGAAGAGTTGTTCTTCCATGCTATGGGCGGTAGAGTAGGTTTGATTGACACAGCCGTCAAAACATCGCAAACTGGATACATCCAAAGAAGGTTGATTAAAGGAATGGAAGATATCTACAGTGCATATGACGGGACAGTTAGAAATAATAAAAATAAGATTATACAATTTAGATATGGTGATGACAACATTGATACTACTAAAGTAGAAAACCAGTCCATTCCCATTTGTAAGATGAATCTGGACGAAATTTATATGTATTTAACGTTTCCTGTTGATAAGGATTTGTTGAAAATGACATTCGCGTCTGAGGCTCTTAAAAAATATAAGAAACAACAGTCTGAATTGAAAATAAAAGAGAAGGAGTACATTGATTATTTTGTTAAAAAACGCAATGACATTGTAAAACATATATTTAGAAATACCGATAATTCAGTAGTGCATATACCAGTAGCATTTAGCTATATTATCAACAATATTAAGAATCAACATAATATAGTTTCCTCTTCTAAATCGGACATTACACCGTTAGAGGCATTTGAAATTATCGAGTCGGGAATTAATAAGTTAGATAACAGTTTTTACTACAAACCAACCGAATTATTCAAAGCAATGTACTACTATTATTTATATCCTAATGATATATTGATTGTAAAACATTTTAATAGAAAGTCGCTAGTATCTCTTGTAGAAATCATTATTCTACAATACAAACAATCTATTATGGCTCCTGGTGAAATGTGTGGAATGATTTCGGCACAGTCTATAGGTGAACCTACAACGCAAATGACATTAAATACCTTTCATTTTGCAGGTGTAGCAAGTAAATCTAATGTAACCAGAGGCGTTCCTAGAATTGAAGAAATCCTGTCGCTCTCGGAAAATCCAAAGAATCCTTCGGTTACTATATTCTTGAAACAACATGAGCAAACTAATAAAAACAAAGCACAAGAGTACATCCCTATCCTAGAACATACAAAACTTATTGATATTGTTAAATCTGTTGAAATTTTATTTGATCCAGACGATATGAACACTCTTATCGAACAAGACAGAACATTACTATCGCAATACAAAGAGTTCAAAAATATGTTAAGTGAATGCGTCGAAGATGATATGGAAGACGATGAATCACAAAAATCTAAATGGATTATCAGACTAACTATGGATAAGGAGGGTATGTTGGATAAAAATATTAATATGGATGATATTAATTATTTGATCAACAATAGCTACAACGAAGAATTATCCTGTGTATATTCAGACTACAATGATAGCAATCTAGTCATCAGAATGCGATTAAATACCATTTTACAAAATAAAAAGAAAAAGAAAACAACATTGGATCAATCTGACGATATACACATTCTTAAAGGTTTTCAGGAACAACTACTTAATAGTGTAGTATTAAAGGGTGTAAAAAATATCGATAAAGTTATTCTTAGAAAGATTACAGATAATATCAGTTTTATCGATAGTAACTTCAAAAAGGAGGAAATATGGGTTCTAGATACTGTAGGAACCAATTTGATCGATATTCTAGCGTTGGACTTTATAGATGTAACGAGAACATACAGTAATGACATTATAGAAATTTATAAAATATTTGGTATTGAAGCTGTGAGGCAGTCTATATACAATGAACTGGCAGAAGTTATTGAATTTGATGGTACATATATTAATTCGCATCATATGGATCTGTTGTGTGATAGAATGACCAGCTCTATTAAGTTATGTTCCATATTTAGGCACGGTATTAATAACGATGATATTGGTCCAATAGCCAAAGCCTCATTTGAAGAAACGCCTGAAATGTTCTTGAAAGCTGCCAGACATGCTGAACTTGATCATATGCGCGGTGTTTCTGCGAACATTATGTGTGGACAAGAGGGTTTCTTTGGTACCAGCTCATTTAAAGTTGTGCTTGACATCGACGAAATGGCGAAGATTAATCCACAGATATTTGAAGCCAAAAAATCTAATATAGATGACTTACTTGACAAGATCGAAGATCCTAATGATGAATGTAGCTCAGCTAATATTTCCATACAAAATAATGTTGCTAATATTAAGACAAAGGATAACGTTGATGATGACGACTACAATATTACATTCTAAATCGCTTAAAAATATTTACATTATTATATATAATGTTTTTACTGGAAAAATGCCTTTTTTTTGAAATAACAGAATATGTTGTAAACAATACTATTTTTTCATCAAAGGATGAAAAAATAATTTGCAAAAGTTTATTGTACTGTTTAAATGTAGAGAGAGATCATTTAAAGCATTTCAAAGTAGATTTATATAATAATATATTTACAAAGCAGGAAATTAAAGATAAGTGTCTGGAGATTTTCTCGAAAGCACAATTTCATTTCAATAATTTTAAAAAGTTGATTAAACAATACAAACACAAAAAAATCCCACTTATAAATGATTTAGATTTCCTGTCTTTATCGAAGATAGACATCGATTATAATATTTGTACGATAGTCGATAAAGAAGTTAAATACTGTTTTAAAATAACCGATTTAATAAAAATAATCAATAGTTCTTTATTATCAAAGATAGATTATTTTTATCCTGACGCAAAAGAAATTAAAAATCCATACAATAATTTGCCTTTTGATAAATCTACATTGTACAACATTTACTTTAATATTAAGAGTTCAAATGTAATTATGCCGGTTTTGTTCCACTTGTATATGTTGGAGGGATTTGATTTGAAAAACTTTCAAAATAACCACGAAACGCTATTAAGAGATATGTTAATTAAAAGTTACATTAATTCGATGGGCGATAATAAATTTATAATGCAAATGAAAAAAATGTTTAACGACGCAAGAACAATAGGGATAACTAATAAGAAGCGTTTTAAATTAATTCATCCATCTATTAAAGGTGCAGAACTAATAAAAATATTCAAACCATTTGTAAAAACATATTTGAATGTAGTTTATACTTTAAACATCAGCAAAAAAGTAACACTGAAGAATGAGTTATATAAAAAATTAACGGCATTTTTCGTAGAGAACCCAAAATACGGAAGACGTTTTCAATCTAAGCACAATTTATTTGTTTTTGGCATTGATAGAGTTATTATTGATTATAATTTACAAGTCAAAAATAAATATCATTCAATAGATATTCAAAATGTATCTTTACCCAGTTTAACCGAATGGGCAAGCAATAGATATGGACCACCTGTGCCACCGCTTGATTTATTAACTAATGCTAATGATCGTTTGATAGAAGGCAATATACAGTGGAGAGCACCGGTCGAGGTCGAGGACGAGGGCGAGGTTGACCGCCATGATGACAGCGAGGATGACGAAGAGGATGAAGATGATATGCCAATGTTAATACCTGATATAGGAAGCGACAACGAAAGTGGTGACAACAGAGATCATGAGTATGAGTTGTTTGTTCGAGCGCTTACAAATAACGGTGAATAATTATCCTTTTCTAAATGTTCTTCTACCACTTAAACGTCTTCTTCTACCACTTAAACGTCTTCTTCTACCGCCAAAATGTGTTCTTCGCATTCTTCTTCTTCTTCTTTTTCTTGTTCTTAATTTAGGTATTTGGTATTCCTCTATTATAAAATGTGCTATACTAACGGTATCCGTTTCACCGTCAAATACTTTAGCATCATCACCTGATATTTTTGCTATTGTAGGGACTTGATTAAAATTCTGCCAACCATTTAAATAGTGGTCATCCACATTATCTGTATTTACGGATGCTATATCTACGTTTCTATCGTTGTATCCCATGTTTCTTATTATTTTAGGCACCTCATTCCATGATTTCTCCATGGCAACGCAGTGCGGACATTCAGGTGAAAAGAATTTTACTATAATCGGTTTTTTCCGTTTGATGTATCTATTATATTTTTGAATTTTTTTTAAATCTTTCGGTTTATTTATTTTTATTATTTGCATCTATATATTATATACAGATTATATATAGATGATTAAATTGATAGTACCATTCATAATTTTTTTAATTGGAGTATATATTTCATTAAACTATTCGAGTCAATCATTCAAAGATGGATTCTCGAGTGATACCGGTGATTGCCCTGATTTATTAATACAACAAGGCACCGAACTACACCTTTTAAACACTAAAAAAGCTAGAATTCCTGGCGTTAATCCAGTCAAATTTGATAATTTAGAAGAGTATATCGAATATCTTGACTGGCAAAATTATCATGGAATCAAATGCCCTGTTTTACACTTTGAAAAACAATATGATGTACAGGGACAAGAAATTTATAAAATAAAAGACAATGTGGCAGATGAATTAGATTTACCTATATCTAAAAAATATGACGGCGAATTGTCTAATCTCATAGACGCTAATTACAACGGGAATAATACTTCTCATTTCCAAGGTTATGACAAAGATAACCAATATGTAGGTCAGTATAATAAATTAGATAATAATTTCAAACAGGAATGTAAAGGCAAAAATTTAAATGCAATGCATACCTGTTGGTCTGGAGAAGAAGCATCAAAAGCCGAATTTCCTGACAAAATAAATTGATGAAAGATAAATTATATTTAATATCTATAAACAATGGATATTAAATCACATATTGATTTTAATAAAATAAAATTATTGCCTCCCCCTAGACCTGGATTACGCCGTTCATGGGCAGACTCTTTCAGTCCGTTAGAAATTGCATCTATCGCATCATACAATAAAAACCAATCCATCAAAGAACTTAACAATCTGTTCGACCATATTAACGAGATTAAATATAACAAGCTCATTTACAGGGAATATGCTTTGAAACTGACACCTATCTTTAAAAAATATTCTAATATTGGAATTAATCATACAACAATGTATAAAAAAATAGTTATAGACTATTTAATCGACGTTAACCATACTAGGTTTGTTTGACTCTGTAGATTTATCTTTGTCCCATGTTGTTAAATAATTATTATCTAAATTCGCTAAATGATTTTTTATATCCACATCACATTTTTCATTGTATTCTGGATGACACCATCTACCTAGAGGTAATACTTGCGGTTTTGTAATTAAAGAACGGATTGCTGTTGTTAAACGAAACATATATTTAATCTAAATAGATAATTATAATATCCTTTCAATTATTAATTATTTAAGTCCACATTACATTTTTTCCAAAAATCAATACTATCTGGTAAAGGATTGTAAGCA
>MDTC01010197.1_pt1 | contig 12529 bp, 8 predicted proteins | sample 811181 | NCBI WGS metagenome assembly MDTC01 (sample SAMN05326644, study PRJNA326480) | marine metagenome | isolation source: seawater | place: Pacific Ocean: North | collected 2011 | reverse complement strand
TTAAAAAAATAAAATAAATCCCAAAAAGACCAATAGCAATTTTTCCAAGATTATTAAACAAGGGGATCGTCTTTTTCTGTAAAAGAGGATTGGTAATTTTATTTACTGCCCAGTCCATCGAAATTACCAATATCTTCATCGATACAAAGAGCCAAATCAAAATAGTAATAGTTTTAAAAATACCGACAAAAGCAAACTCAAAATCAGCTGGAATATTTATAGTTTTAATAGCGATTGAAAACCCAATAAAAAGAATAGAATAAAAAATAGGACGATGTAATAAACCCAAAATCTGATCATCTAAATCAGTTTGAGTTTTATCAACAATTTTTTGAAAAATTCTAGAAAATATAATATCTATGATTTTTGCGATAACCATTGATAGTATTACAATCAATGCGCTTTGCAAGAAGCGATTTGAAAAAACTACAATATATTCTTCTGGTAGCCAACTCATCATGGTCTAGAATATAAATAAAGTAGTATAATCATTATACCATTAGATTCAAAAATACTTGATCACAATTAATGATAGTCAATTTATAATAAAATAAATTAATGAAGGTTCCTTATGATATATTTAAAAAATGCTTTTTTGATTATGACAATACTATTATGCACGTTAATTAATCTAATGTGTTCAAATAATAATAGTAAAATTCAATGGCCAACAAACGGTTGGACCTATAGTTCTCCAGAAAAACAAATGATGAATTCAGACTCTCTTGAATTAATGAGTAAAAAACTTGCTAGTGGAGACTTAGGATATATTGATGGTATGCTTGTTATTAGAAATGGAAAAATTATTTTTGAAAAATCATACTCTAATCCATATGACTCTCTTTTCAAATCAACAAATACAACTCCTGGAAAATATAATTATTATGATTCCAACTGGCACCCTTTTTATAAAAAGACAGAGCTACACACACTACAGTCAGTTAGCAAAAGTTTTACAGCAGCAGCAGTGGGTATAGCAATACAAAATGGAGCAATCTCTGGCATTAATGAGAAACTAAATCAATACTTACCTAATGACATCTCTAATATTCCCGATCAACGTAGAGACAATATAACCCTTAAAGATATACTTACAATGACTACCGGTATTATGTGGGATGAAGTATCTATGCCATATACAGATACTAGTAGCTCTTGTGTTAAAATGGAGGCAAGTAGCAATTGGGTTCAATATGTTTTGAGTCAACCTATGGCATTTAATCCTGGAGATAAGTGGGAATACAGTAGCGGAGCTACAATGTTATTATCTCATATTATGAAAGAAGCAACGGGGGAAGATCTAGCAAAATATTTAGAGAAAAATCTATTTAATGCTCTTGGTATTAATAATTATTTCTGGAAACATACCCCAACCGGATTAACTGATGCTGAAGGTGGGTTATACCTAACACCAAAAGACCTCGCTAAGTTTGGCTATCTCTATTTAAATAATGGTAAGTGGGAAGATGAGCAAATCTTACCAGAAAACTGGGTAAACATTAACACTAAAACCCCTCTCGATACGCCATGGCCAGCCTTAAAATATGGATATCAATGGTGGCTTATCCCCTATGGAAATGGGGGCATTACTATGCTCGCATCCGGTCTTGGCGGTCAAAGATTACTAGTGATACCAGAGTTTAGCCTCGTTGCCGTATTTACGGGTTGGAATGTGTATGATAAACCCGCTCTTGATTCCTGGTGGAGTATGAATAGATTAATCAATGCCGTAATACAAGAATAAATTTATTTTGCTAAAACCATCTTCTTTGTAGTTAAGCCAGCTTTAGTTTGAAGTCGACATAAATAGAGACCGCTTGGGACAGAGTTGTAGTTCTGGTCAACTCCAGTCCATTGAATATTATGATTCCCGGCTCGCTGGTGCCCTTTATGAAAAACATAAACAAGGTTGCCCCTAACATCAAAAACCGCTAATTCAATTTCACCTGATTCAGGCAAAAAATACTGAAATTGTGTCGATGGGTTAAAAGGGTTCGGATAATTCTGACTCAGATCAAACTTCGTTGGCATTGAATATGATGGGTCGTCAATCGCAAGTTCCCCATTGTGCTCTATCATGAATATATGGGGCTTATCTACAGCAAAACTAGCAGAAGTAAAAATTAGATCCCCATTACCATCATTGTCTATGTCTCCCGGAAAAAGTTTTGCTACTCGTACTTTCCCCTGATCCTGCTCAGTAGCATCGCCGGTTGTTGTAAAATCATCTGTGGTATCATCTAAAAAAATAACATGTTCAGTATAACTTGTAACCCCAAGCGGATCATCCCCGATAAATTCCCAATCATAAACCGCTTCATTATAATGACCTGCAATATATAAGTTTGGATTCCCGTCGCCATCAGCATCACCTTGACTAATTTGCCTTAGCCCGCCACTATAACTAGTAAAATAATTAAAATTATCAAAAGACAGTTGACTAATATCATCCGTACCCGAAACAGCATAAAAATATCCCGGTGTTAATAAAGTCCCTCCATCTAGAGTATTTGTTCCCGATGTAACCGCAAAAAGTTCATTTGCTCCATCATTATTTATATCTGTAATAATAATGCTTTGGTTTCCTCGATCATAGGTGTTTTCACTAACGTAAAAATCTGTTTGGTATTCATAATTATTTTCACCTGTGCTTTCATAAACTATAATATGATAATACTCATACCCAATAATGTAAATCTCCATTAACCCATCTTGATCTAAATCACCAACTGAAATATTATACCCACTCCAATTTGTCCATATATTGTCTTCATATTCGACAACCCAGTTGGGGTTAGTGTAGTCACTATTGTCTAATTCAAATATCATGAGTCGACTACTTCCCGTAGCTCCCCATGGGCCATCCATAATTGATACTATCACTTCCTGATTTGAGTCTCCATCAATATCAGCAACAACTATTTGACCGGCTTCCCATACGCTATCTAATCCCATGTCCCAAACTGCTGTTGGGCTAGATAAAAAAGATAATGAATCTGCGCTCCACTCAAACACCTGAAATCCATTTTGATTTGGTACTCCAGGCTCAGTATCTGATAGTGAAAGAATTTCCATATTACTGTCCCCATCAAGATCGCCAACTGCTACACTAGAATAATTATCTGGGCTACAACTCAAATCATAATATGTATATACCCACAAAAGTTCTATGGAATCATTCTCCGTGGCTTCATAATGATAAACACCATTACAGTATTGGCCTGTATAGGCACTGGAAACAATAAAATCACCTAGGCTATCACTATCAAAATCAAATGCCCCAACCATACTCCAAGGAGGCCCCGCAGGAATAAGACCACCTGCTCCCCATGGCATATTTTGCCATTTTACAACATAAGAATTATCAATCTCTTGAGAATAGATAGCTGATAATAAAATAGTAAGCATTAGATTTCTCATCTACAGCACCCCATATAAAAAAATAGTTTTTGGTTAGTCTTCATTTAAACAATTTAATTTAACTTAACCTATCAATTATGAAATTTTATAATCATTTTTACTTATTAAAATATTTATGGGTTTCCCTACCATTCATCTTCGGCCAGGAGCCTTTCCTTGAAATCCGACCATTTTCTGCGCCTTCTTTTGAACAATATCCCGCAAGACAGCATGTAGATCATCAACTCCCAACATCTAATATCCAGGATGGCACCTTTTTAAGGTTAGATGGTGCATCTTTTAGTGAAGACATAATATATCCTAACTGTGTCACCGGATCATCGTGCTATGATGGACACGCAGGAATAGATTTTCATATGCCTTTTAACACACCCATTTTAGCACCTGCTGGGGGATATGTTTTGTGGGCAGATTTTTCTCCAGCGGCAGACCCCTGCCCCGGCGGAATTGATCCAAATGGTGACCAAGGGACGATTATTATAGCCCATGGGAATGATTATTTTTCATGTTATTTACACATGAATCCACCCTTGGCTGTATCAGTTGGCGAAACAGTAGAAACAGGTGATATATTAGGATATACTGGAAACTCTGGTTGTGCAATTGACGCACATTTACATTTTGAAATTCGAAAAGATAGTTGGACTTTTCAAACGGATGAATCATTTGCTGTTGACCCTTATGGGTGGTGGGGAGACGGAATTGACCCAATACATGAGATACATGGAAATAAAAGTGAGTGGCTTTGGATTTCAAACAATTTAGTAGACGATGGCGACAATGGTTTTCAGCGCTTCCATGGACCAGATTGGATTTATTTAGATACTGGTTACAATGGTGATTCTTGGAGCGCTCCCGCAGTAGGCAATATAAATGAAAGCAGGCACTACGCTATCTGGGTTCCATATCTAGAAAGTGCAGGCGAATATGAAATCCAAATTTTTATCCCCGAAGGAGTAAATCCCACATCACATGCAAATTATGAAATTATTATGCAGGACAACAATGGCTCTAATACAAAAACAATTATCAATGTTGATCAAACCACAAACCCTGGACAATTTAAAACGATAGCAACATTGGATTTACCAGAAGGCTCAAACTGCAGCATAATTTTAAGAGATTTTGTAAGCTCTTCACCTACAAATGAAAATGTTATTTTTGATGCAATAAAGTTTATCAACACATCAGCTGATATAATCAATGAATCAAGTTTACCATCGGACTTTTTAGTTTCTCCTCCATTCCCTAATCCATTTAACCCCATAATCACTATAAATTATGAACTTTTTATAGAAGGCAATGTTGCTATTTCTATATATAATCTCAATGGAAAATTAGTTAAATCTTTTTACCAGAATAGCCTTTCTCCAGGAGAACATCTATTTCAGTGGGATGCTTCTGATATAATAGGCCGAGATGTCCCAACGGGTCTCTATTTGTGTAAGTTAGAATCAAACGGTGTGATCAATACCCAAAAATTAATTTTGATAAAATAAATTAAAACTCACTTTTTTAAAAATAATGAGACAAATCATTTATGCTTCAATTGCTCTTCTAGCGTTGTGTGTACTTTATCTAGCAACTGAGCCGGATTATCCAATAACTAATTCTCTTTATTTTCATAATGGTATCATTCTAACCATGGAAGATAATTTACCAAGAGCAGATGCTATATTTATTGATCGAGGAAAAATAATTGCGGTTGGTTCAGATTTAGACCTACGTCACTATAAAAATAAAGACACCGAGGTTATTGATCTAAAGGGCAAAACAATTCTACCTGGATTTATCGACCCCCATACTCATCCAATTGCATCTACATTTCTTCATGGCATGATTGATTTAAGCGGATTTACTCATTCTACAAAAAAAGACATCTGGTTTCATCTTGAATCTCAAATTGCACAATTCAATCAAGGAGAGTGGATTCTTTGTAAGGGTTTAGACGTTGTCTTGGTGGAAGACCTTGTTCCCCCACACATCAGTTACCTAGACTCTATTTCGCCTAATAACCCGCTAATTATTAGCTCACTTAGCATGCACTCTTTTTGGGGTAATAGCCTGGCTTTTAAGAATGCAGGAATTAATAAACACTCACCCAACCCTAAGGGGCCAGGTTTTTATGGCCGGGATACTTCCGGAGAATTAACTGGTTATATTTATGAACAAAGCGCGTTTGAACCATTTAAGAAAGCCGTGATTAGCGCAATGGGTAGAGATGCCCTAAAAGACAAGTGTGTCACTGTCTTGGATAGCTATGCAAGAAATGGCAATACTTCAATTGTATCCATGGGAATAACAACGGATGATGCTAATGTATTACGTCTTTATAAGCATCTATCTTCAGAAAAATTATTCTTTTTAAATAAATCTCTTCAAAAACTAGGGTTATTACCAAAGCGTAAACCAACTGTTCGTAATTTTGTATTTCTCCGTTATGACGCAGAACATTTGCTACCAAAATCACATATTAATGGTGATGATTCATTTAAAGTTTTAGGGGTCAAATTCTGGTATGATGGCTCACCCTATACGGGATCAATGTATCTAAAAGATGCCTATTTATCTTCGGTATTAAATAGGGAAAAACTAAACCTTTCTATTACACATAATGGAACTGCTTTATTAAGCCCATCAGGGTTAACAAATAAAATTCATCAATATGATGCGGGTGGCTGGCAAGTCGCTATTCATACCCAAGGAGACAAGGCTATCGAAGAAACCTTAACCGCGTTTGAAAATGCAAATATATCTCAAGCATCACGACATCGCCTTGAGCACTGTTTGTTACCAAGTGATAAATCTATAAAAAAAATGGCCGAGCTTGGCTTAAGTCCCAGTTTTCATATTAATCATTTATGGTATTATGGCGAATCACTAGAAAAACATATCATTGGAAAAGATAGGACAGAAAATATTTTACCTATTAAAAAAACAGAAAATGCATCATTAAAATATTCACTTCATGCAGATCAACCAATGTTTACAAGTAGCCCTTTAGATCTAATTCATACAGCGGTAAATCGTAAAACTAGATTCGGGAAAATTATCGGAAAAGAAAATAAAATTTCGGTTCTTAGTGCTTTAAAAGCGGTTACAATTGATGCTGCATGGCAAATAAAGATGGAAAATAAAATTGGATCCATTGCCGTAGGAAAATATGCTGATTTTGTAATATTGAATAAAAACCCTCTTTCTGTAAACCCAGAAAATTTGAACAAGATTCAAGTATTACAAACCATCGTTAATGGGAATACCATCTTTCAATATAACTAAAGCCTATAAATCATAATTAAGCATTAGAGAGTTCATATTTGATCAGATTCAAATACAGATATTCCTAAAGTTGGGTTTTGTAAGTGACGCACTAATCCTTTTGCAATCTTTTCAGCATAAATTCCGCGGAATTTTTTTATAGATCCAATCAATAATGGATTTATTAGGGTCATGAATGCTTTGCCTAACAACTCACCAATACGAAATTCTTTTCTTTGACCCATAATCAATGATGGCTGAAAAATTTGAATAATGGGAATATCTAATTTTTTTATTTCATCTTCTACTTCACCTTTAACTTTATTATAAAAAATAGATGAATTAGCATTGGCGCCCATAGAAGTAACAATTGAAAAAGATTTTGCATTGGTCGATGCGGCCCATTGGGCAAACATTAAGGGCAGTTCAAAATCAACATACCGAAATGCTTTTTTTGACCCCGCTACTTTGATGGTTGTCCCAAGACAACAAAAAACATGGTCAACAGCATCTAATGAAGCCATTCCAGCGTTGGTTGTAAAATCAAATTCGATCTCATTTAATTTTGTGTTTTGTATATGTCTTTTTTTGCGGACTGGCGCCGTCACCTGAATAAGGTTCGGCTCATTTAATATTTCTTTAAGTAGGTATGACCCAACAAGCCCCGTAGAACCAATAATCAAAGATTTTTTCATGCTATAATTTACCTACCTTAACTATAAATAATTATTAACCAATCTCTAATATTTGTATTAACATGGTACCTGTGAAATGAAGAGTTTTTTTTATAAGACAATAACAGCCCTTCTTTTTTCCGTATCTCTTTACGGTCAAAATATTACACTTAATGCTCCAAAAGTCATCTTGAAAAATATCCCATTTAATATCTCTTTCTCTGGAGAAAATATTAATAGGGACGGCCTTCTACTTGTTGTAAATAAATCAGTTATTGTTCCTTCTAGTAATTCTAAAAATACTATCTCTTTTAATCAAATTTCAATTTCCCATTTAGATGGGCCGATCCAACTAATTGATGGAAATGAAATCTTATATCAATTTAATAGTACACTTATTTCTGGTTGGGTTTCCATTTTGCCTCCTCTTATTGCTATTATTCTTGCGTTTATATATCGCACTGTTGTCCCTGCATTATTCGCTGCTATTTGGTATGGCGCGTGGGCTGTGTCGGGCTTTGGTTTTTCCACCCTTATTCCATCTTTATTAAATACATTTAACTATTATATAGCAAATACTATTATCGATCGCGATCACGCCATTATTATTTTATTCACATTTATGTTGGGCGGTATGGTGGGAATCGTTTATCGAAATGGAGGAATGCACGGCATAATCAAGCATATGATACGCAAAGCAGACACTCCAAAAAAGGGCCAGATTGCAATTTGGCTTTTTGGAATTATCGTGTTTTTTGATGACTATTCTAATACGCTGATTGTTGGAAACACATCGCGATTATTATGTGACAAACTTAAAATTTCACGCCAAAAATTGGCTTATCTCGTTGACTCTACTTCTGCTCCTGTTGCCACAGTTGCGGTAATCACAACCTGGATTGGTTTTCAAATTGGTATTATTTCAGACTCATTAGAAAACATCCCTGAAATACAAGAAACAGCATACCTATTATTTATACATTCCATTCCATATAGTTTCTATCCTTTTTTAGCAATCGCCTTGGTTGGATTAGTTGTGGTGACTGGAAAAGATTTTGGACCAATGCTTCTAGCTGAGAAAAAAGCAAGGGCCGGAGAAATAGAACACACTAATCATGAATCAAATAATTCTGATAGTGATGATCTTTTTCTTAAACAAGGCGTGAACCAAAAAGCACGTAATGCAATCATTCCAATTGGGGTGCTTGTAATCTCAATGCTTTACTTTATTTTCACAACAGGAGAAGGTGAAACTATCAAGGATATTTTAGGAAGCTCTGATACGTTTTCTGCGCTAATGCACGCAACTCTACTGAGCGCTCTCACGGCTGCATTAATGTCTGTTGGTCAAGGCCTTCTAACAATTAATGAAACCCTAGATGCATGGTTTGCTGGACTAAAATTTATGTTAATGGGCTTCTTGGTACTGGTCCTAGCATGGGCGTTAGCCGATATTTCAAAAGACTTAAATACTGCAAATTATGTTGTATCTACTTTAGGTGATTCAATTCCAATGGAACTGTTACCAACTGTTGTGTTTATTGTTTCAGCAATTTTAGCATTTGGATCAGGCTCCAGCTGGGGGGTTATGGCTATTCTCATGCCACTCGTGATACCCTTAACGTGGGCTGTGATAAGCCACAATGGAGGGGAAAGCATAGAAAATATGCATATTCTATATTCCACTATCGCCTGTGTATTAACGGGTTCTGTGTGGGCAGATCATTGTTCTCCAATATCAGATACTACAATTTTAACTTCAATGGCTTCTGGATGCGAACTAATGGATCATGTGAGAACCCAAATGCCTTATGCAATCTCTGCTGGTCTAGCTGCATTATTGCTTGGAACTCTGCCTGCTGGTTTTGGGACCCCATGGTGGATTCTGCTTATTGCAGGTATCATTTCACAGGTGTTGATTATCAATTATTTTGGTCAAAAAACAACTGATTAATTCTATTGCCTAATCACAGCCCGTGTAATATTGGATCTCAGGCGTAAAACGATGATCCGGAAAGCTATCTACACATATATGGGTATGATACCGATTACTAAAAAAAACATTGCTGCCATCTGAAATATCATGAACGTGTCCATTCTGAGCATCAAAATTACTATGGTCTGGAACAGAACCATCTAACTCCGTGCACCCTAATATTAACGTGCCATCACACATAATACCATAGAGCTCAATATCAGCCGAACCCACAATTGAGTTTTCAATAAGTTCTTTGTTTTTGAGAACATCTATCGGGCCCTGTGATGTAGTATGGTAATGGTAATATCCAGTATTCGTTGGGTGTCCACTATAATAATCAAATGAAAATTTTTCATCTTCAATATCATCAGGCGGTGCAGCCAGAGGATTAAATAACGCAACCCCATTTAGAGCTATACCAACAGCGCCCATACCATATTCATAATTACTAGTCCCAACAATACCGTCTACTAGGTCTGTATTCACATTAATACCTCGAGGTGTAGGGTTTGCAAGAATATTGATGGATGTCTCTTGTGCGGTAATTTCATTGGGGTTTAGGTAGTAGCCATTGCCCTGGCTAACATAATCAATATAATTTCCGTGGATCTCATTATAATACCACGATTCATAGGGGGGTAAATTATCCGACTCAATTATGGTTGTAAGATTAGACATGCTAATGTTAACACACGAAAAATAAGTGGTGTAAAACTCAGGGATATCACCTGTAAAAGATTCATCACAGTTCTTTAAATCAAAAGCATCTCCCAAGGCACCGCTAGGGGTTTCTTCTTTTGGGGCACATCCGCTAAAAAACAAAAGAGCCACCATAAAAAAAAATTTTTGATTCATTATTCTTATCCTTTTTTTAAAGTGAATCCGAAATCGCAACAATACCAAATTCATTTAATCTTAACACCCAAAAATCATATTCACCAGAACCATAAGATGATGTTTGCCCTAAAAGTGTAAACCCACCCGATTGGTTCTCGATGATAGCCCTCCCAATATCAATCATTGGTCCACCATAAATTACATCCCATATTAATTCACCTGATGCATCAATCTTCAATACCCAGATATCATAAAACTCTGTTCCATAAGATGATGTAGAGCCTGTAAACACATATCCATTGCCATGTGGTATAATATCAAACCCGTATTCTAATGCTTCTCCACCATAAGTTTTATTCCATTCTATGCTACCTTGGTTATTTAATTTAATAACCCATATGTCTTTATTACCCATCCCCAAAGATGTTGTTGTCCCGATTAATATGTAACCACTATTTGTTTCTTTAATGGAAAATACCTGATCATTATTTGACTCAATAATTTTTGTTTCCCAAATCATATCCCCATCTAAGTCTGTTTTAATAATATATATATCATTGTTGGTTGTTGCTGTCCAACTATCACCTGCAATGATAAAACCGCTGTCAGATGTTTCTTGTATATATTTAGCGGTTTGATTGGAGCTATCGCCATATGTTTTTTCCCACTCTACATTACCATTTACATCAATTTTTACAAGGTAAAAATCTTTATTTGTCTGCCCATCTGGAATGGTGTAACCCGTAATAATATAACCTCCATCTGCCGTGAGGTCACCATGAAGCCCCAAGTCTGAGTTTTGTCCTCCAATTGTTTTTTCCCAAATTTGAGTACCGTTGTTATCCAGCTTTACAATCCAGATGTCATATAATCCAGCCCCAGTAGAATTGGTATATCCAGCAAAAAAATATTGGCCATCGTTGGTCTCTTGGATATTAAACGCCGATTCAAAAAGTTCGCCACCATAGGTATAAATCCATTCTGCTTCTCCCATTGAATCAAGTTTTGCAATTATTGCATCAGTAACACCATGCTGGGTTTTAAATATTCGCGGTAAAGAGTCCGTTGCCCAATATGAAGACGTTGCCCCCGATATAATATATCCATTGTCAGATGTATGTTGGATGCTATATCCCATTTCAGCATCATAGGCACCAAATACTTTTGAAAAATAATAATCACTCTTCTCTTCAACGGGTTTCTGATGGTCTTCACAAGAACAAAGTATAAATAAACAAAAATAGATATATGGTAGAGCTCTTATAAACATCTGGCTCATTACAGAACAGGGAGAAAATTAATGATTGTCTAGACCTAAACTAATTTCAATACAGAAAGATAATTTGTGGTGCCAGGAACCCCAACCGGGACACCCCCCGTAATAACAAATTGCTCATCTAGTTTAAGTAAATCTGTTGTCTTGAGAACTTCATTTACTAGCATCGGGAACTCGTCTGCTGTACTATACTCTGGCACAACAAATGAATGAACACCCCAGACAATTGCCAACTGCCGGCAAATATCTTTTGATGGTGTCATTGCAATAATTTGGGCGTTAGGCCTATGTCTTGCCACCATACGCGCTGTACTTCCACTGTGAGTCATCGTTACTAATACTTTTATATCTTGGTCTATAGCTACAGTACAGGCTGCATGACTAATTGCTTTTGCTGTATTAATCTTCCCTTGCTTTTTTATAGGATAAAATTGATTATAATCAATTGCGGATTCAGTTTCAAAAATAACATTATGCAACACTGATACTACTTTACCCGGGTGGCTTCCTATTGCTGTTTCACCTGTAACCATTAAAGCATCTGCTCCATCTAAAATTGCATTAGCAATATCACTAACTTCTGCGCGTGTAGGTACTGGGCGCTTAATCATCGAATCTAAGATTTGAGTTGCAATGATTACCGGCTTACCATTCATGCTTGCCTTTTTAATTACTTCTTTTTGAATTAATGGAACACGCTCAATCGGAAGCTCAACACCTAAATCCCCTCTCGCAACCATCACAGCATCAAACACATTAATAATACCATCAATTTTGTTCACTGCTTCCCATTTCTCTATTTTAGCAATAATTGGGACATTGTAACCCAGGTCCCGAATAAGAGATCGAACAATATCATAATCAGATGGAGACCGAACAAATGAAAGTGCAATCCAATCAGCTCCCCCCTCTAATGCAATTTTTAAATCTTCTTCATCTTGGGCTGTAAGAGTTGGAACATCCAATGCAACTCCTGGAAAATTAACACCTTTGCGGTCTTCAACTAGCCCGGGGGTGATGGTTTTACATTCAAGTATTGTATCAGAAATATCATTTACAACCTGTAGTATAACCCGGCCATCGTTA
>MDTC01014888.1_pt1 | contig 12530 bp, 10 predicted proteins | sample 811181 | NCBI WGS metagenome assembly MDTC01 (sample SAMN05326644, study PRJNA326480) | marine metagenome | isolation source: seawater | place: Pacific Ocean: North | collected 2011 | reverse complement strand
GCTTGGGCACACCTTCACTGTCCCTTGAGCCTGATGAAAAGCCACCTTCAAGCAATCCATTGTCATGGATAGAAAGGTCTTCTGACATCACCTTTTGATTCATTTTACCGGTCCAAAACGATTCTTTTCTTACCAACTTTTGACCCATCATGGCCGGTGGAACAACCACTGAAAACAATGGTGAAAAGCCTTCACTTGTCATCAGGACGGGAGCATCCTTAGCCCCCGATTCAACCTCTATTGGATTCTGAGTTTTCACCGCCCAATCAACGGCATGTGCAACACAATCAGGAACATCCACCAATCGAGTTCGAGATGAGTCCCCTTGGTATGAACTTGTCATTTTTCCGTCGTTGTCTATGGTGACTTGCACACCGATACCGTGGGAGGTTGATAGGCCGCTTTCAAGAATACCTTCGCTGTTAAGCAAACACGATGCTGTTGCTGAAACGCCAACGCCTCCACCCGTCACAATCGCTCGCTTATCTGCACTTTTGACAGCATTGAGAATAGCGTCAGCTTGCTCAAGAAGGTCATCTGGCCCAAGGTTGAGAATGTTCTGGTCGCACATGCCACCGACACGTTGCGCCTTTTGTTCGCTTGGAAGAACAAAATTATCGATTGAGGGAGATTTACGAGCGATTCGGAGCGCTTGTTCAACTGCACGCTGTGCACCGGATACATCGACGAGGTGAGCAAAACCAAATGTGCCATCTTCTACGACTCTTACGCCAAATCCGCCTTCGCCTCCACCACCTGCCATGGTGATTTTTCCAGCCTCAATATCAAGTTCATGGCCGTAGGACTGAAATCCTACAATGTCCCACTGCTGTACTCCAGATTGTTCGCATGCCTTTGCGATGAGTTTCGCATTGCTTAGAAGTCGTTCTTCTGCACCTTCCGGTAACATATTCATCCCACCAGTGCCTCTCGGATTCGCATCACAGGACCGCCGTCACCAACTGGGACTGTCTGGCCCTTTCCACAAAACCCTGGAGTTGCGAGTTCAGCTTCTTTTGTGAGTCCGTCAACATTTTTGAGGATTTCAAGGGTCATGCCACTTACACTCACATCTTTGAGTGGCCGGGTTAACTCTCCATCTTCAATAAGCCATGCTTCTTGTGCTGCAAACTGAAATGATCCTCGTCCGGTATCAACCTGTCCACCACGAGTGCCACAAGCATAGATTCCATATTCTACATCTTCCATCAATTCATCCAAATCAGAGTGATTACCACCTTGAATCATGGTATTGGACATGCGGACAAGAGGATGATGGAGCCCATCCTGTGCACGTGCACCTCCATTGGGTTCTAAGCCAAAGTGATGGGCGGTTTCACGATGATTGAGATATTCGGTAAGAACGCCGTTCTTGATGAGGACTTTTTCTCTGGTGTTGACACCTTCGTCATCAATCGGATAGGCACCATAACCTCCCATGAGTGTTGGATCATCAACTACCGTCACCAATTCATTTCCAATTTTTTGACCGAGTTTACCATCGAGACAAGAGTCACCCGCAGCGACTAAATCGGCTTCACATGGATGGCCCAAAGCTTCGTGAATGTATACTCCAGTCAAGTCTTGGTCGGCAATAAGGGGCATTTTACCTGATGGAGCCCGTTCAGCCTTGAGCAATCTAAGGGCAGCGGTTTGGGCTTGTTCTCCAAGTTCCAACAAGTCAACGCCTTTGATCAATTCAAGTCCACCTTGGCCACCTGCTCGGGTCCGATAGGAGACAACTTCTCCTTCATCTCTTGCGGTAACCATTCCATGTACAAGTGAACGCTGAAACGACCATGTTCGGTCCATTCCCTCAGAAGTCATCAGTTCGGTATGAATATGTTCGTCACTCCATCCTGTTGTCACGGAAACAACATGTTTGTGCTGACTAGCGCCACGATAAAAATCATTCATCAAATCCATTTTCGTATCAAGTTCAGTGTTTCGCACATCAAGTTTTGAATTCCAATGCTGCTCGTCTTCAAAAATTGGAACTTCTGCGAGGCCGATCGGTTTCTCACCGTCAGCTCTTCTCGAAGCGACTGCCTTGGCAAGGCGGGTCGTGGATTCGATTTGATCGGGCAGTGACGCTATGTCCGTGGTTGAGTGAACTCCCCATGCTCCATCGGCGAGAATACGGAGGGTCAAACCAAGTTCTTGACCAGGAATCGCACGTTCTAGAATTCCATCACGCATTGCAACGGATGATTGAGTAAAGGATACCAAACGGACTTCTGCGTAAGATGCCCCGTGTGTGGTGGCTGAATCAAGCGCTTTGCGTACCTTTTCCTGATCGAGGTAACGTCCTGAAGAAGGTTTGTGGGCCTCGCCTTGATTTGCAGCAATCACCATGGTAGCCCATAGAAACAAGTAGCCTTTGAACCCTCCCCTTATCGGTGAGAACTACTTTGATCATCGGCCATCAACACATGAGCAACCAATGACTCCTCAAGTTGAGATGTGGCGTCGCTCGAAATATCAACGCCCAAAATCTTAGCACCCTCTATAGAAGGCGTTACTTTAGACCTTGAAGCGGTCATCATCATTCGTGAAACCAATTCGGAACATTCGGGGGGGAGAGCCGGTTTTTCAGGGACAACCGGGTGAAGGTGCCCGAGGGAATTTGACGAGGATTCTGCAATTGGGAGGTAAACAATCCATGCAGCCTGGGAGCCATTTTGGTAACCGGAGCGGGTAAAAGCTTCAGAAATGTGATGCGTGCCTGCTAGATAGCGCATAAATTCAGCATCAATACTACGGGCAACACAAGTTCCACGCAGTTCATTACGAGTGGTTTTTACCCAAGCAGTCCAGAGTTGTGAAAACGATTGGGCAGCGTGAGCGCCAAGCAAAACCCATCGTTCGGAAGGGCGCTGTTTGAGGAAGTTCGCAATGACGCCCTCTGAATGATTGGACTCATCCAGCCCAACTGCCATGCATGGAAATGGAAGTTCCATGCATCAGCCGATATGCTTCTTGGATTTCAATCATCCTCAAGACGTTCGCCTTCAAGCGGAAGGTCATCCTCTCGAACTTGGAGTGGGCGGGGCTTTAGACGATCGGATTCTTTTCTTAAGACGCGTTCTACTTCTTTCTCTATCTTTTCAAGCAGCAGCGGACCCCAGCCCCTCAAAGCGAGAAGATCGTTTTTATTACGCAATGACATACTTGCAACATCTTGAGGTTGTCGAAGACCCAAAGACGCCATTTCTCTGGCTCGTTGACGGCCAACATGACGAATGTTAACCAATTGAAGCAAGTCTGTTTTACATCCGTGGCGAACCCGTTGTTGGAGAACGCTAATTTTCTTTACAAGTTCAGCGATTATGTGCATGTGCTCCTCAGAAAAGACATCGTCTGCCATCAAGACATGTTGAGCGCCTGAAAGTAACCATCCCATGAGATCCACGCGATGATGAACATCACCGGGTGAAACATCCAAGCGAGTTTCAAGATCACGCAATGTGGACTCTTCAGTCCATTCTTCAACCATCCATGCACTCTTGATGTTGCCCAACATGGCTTCTGCATAACCAGGTTCAATCAGCAATTCATCCTCAACAGAATTGGTTTTGAGCCAGAGAGGAGAGTTTGACTCCATGTCGGATGTCTTCGCCCATAAGGAATTAAAATCGGGAGTGGCTACTGCTAAATGCAGCAATCCAAAATCAGTAACCGGGCGTGCTGCTCGAACCAAACGACGGACGGCTCTGCGTAAACCTGTCCTCAGTATGGAAGCAGACAATGGGTCAAGATACAGTTGAGTGACTCGCTCTCCCATTTGAGTGGCTTCATATTGCATGTCATGAGGTTCTTCAGCAGAAGGTTGAACCCATTCACCAGTGCTACCGAGTGAGGTTGCTGTTGTAAATCCAAGTGAAGGGTTGATGTGGGCTGAACGTTGTGCAGTCCCTTTAATTTGTGCAGGTGAATTTGGACTCCATTCAACACCAAGGGTTTCTTGTGCAGGGGTCGCCCATGCTGGAAGGGAATCATCCCAAGCGTCTTCATGTTCCAAATTGATCTCGTCGTTCAACCAATGAGCTGTGAAATTCTCATCAATACCTACCTTCCGAATGAATCGTTCCTCAACAAGCCAGTCAAGCATTGTGTTCAATCGTTCACGCAGTTGTGAACGTGGCATGGTAGAACCGAGGAATGTTGAAGAAAAGAAATGTTCAATTGAACCTTTGTGAACCAGTCCTCCAGTAGCGATACTGGCAAGGAGGTGCATCCTCATTGCTGGTTCATTCGCTAACTTTGAACTGATATCTTCTACAGGGCCAAAGAAATAACGGTCAGAAACGGAATCAGCGACCTCCCACCCATCCGTTCCTTTGCAGTAGACCCATGCTTCCCCTCGCGTGTCGTATTTGGGGCGACCGGCCCTTCCAAGCATTTGACGAACTTCCATGACAGGGAGAGGGCGACTCATTCCATCATCCCAACGTTTCAGGTCACGAACAAGTACTCGGCGGGCAGGAAGATTGACACCTGCGGCAAGTGTTGGGGTTGCGGTTAATGCCACAAGTAATCCTGATTTGAAGGCCTTTTCCACTTCTTTCCGTTGGCCAGAAGTCAAACCTGCATGGTGAAAAGCAACGCCTCCCGACATGGAGTGTACCAATTGTTCGGCTAAGTTGGATTGGCTCCTTCCTTCCAAACGATTCGCTACCTCTTTGAGCCGTTCTAACCGCTCAGGGTCTTCTTTTTCAAGACGTTTTCGAACACGCTTGGCAAGATTTTTGGCTTCGGATTGAGCGCTTCGCCTGGTGCCTACGAACATCAAAACCTGACTCTGCGAGTCCAATCCGTCACTGACTACGCTCCAAACAGGGTGACTTTTCAAACCATCAAGAGTCCGAGGAGGCCCAAGTTCGGATAAGTCTTCATCAACATTTGAGGATTGTATTTTCCGGGGCTCAACATGAAAATCATGGAAGGTCGAATACTCCAAAGCGACGGGCCTCCATTCCGATTGTATCAAATCTGCATCCAACCACTTTGCTAATGCTTCGCAATTGCCAACAGTTGCTGAGAGGGCAATAAGTTGGGCATTGGGCCGTATATGGCGTAAACGAGTTAGATTAATTTCCAAGGTAGGTCCTCTTGAAGCATCATTCAGTAAATGGAATTCATCCGCTACTACGCATGTTAGATTTGTGATGAGTTCAGCTTTATGCCTCAGCAATGAATCTAATTTCTCTGATGTACAGACCAAAATGTTGCATTCATCAATATTTTTTGCTTCGGCCGTCGCATCACCGATTCCAAGACCAATCTTCAAATCCATGGCTTTTGCTATTTCGGAGAGTTCCTCATATTTTTCCATTGCAAGGGCCTTTAATGGAACAATGTAGATCGCTTTTGATTGTTTATGCCCCTCACTCAAACGCTTCACTATAGCCATGTAAGCAAGTAACGACTTGCCGGAAGCAGTAGGTATTGCAACAAGTGTATTCCTCCCACTCAAAATACTAGGTGCTGCTTCGGCTTGTGGTGGATGGAGGTTGTTTATGCCCCATTCTTTTTTGAGAAAACCAGTGAATTTTTCTGGCATTCCGAGAGCCTCAACATCCGTAATTTGGCCCTCCATGACACCCTACCATCGTCAACAGTCCAAAAGGACAACGGCTTCGGCGGTCTTCCGACATGCCTAAGTCCCACCTTCGTCTGTCCCCCCATATGAGCGACGATATGGAGGCCATGGTAGAAGAGCGACTCTCCGTCTTTGATGATGAGCCAGATCTCAATGATTGGGTAGAAGTTATGTGTGGGGCGGCAATGGCCGTTCTTGGAATCTTTCATTTGATTGAACCCGGTGAACTTGTCAATCCTGACGTCATGCGATGGTTTGCAGCAGCAGTTACTGCTGCTGGAGCAGTTTGGGCAGGACACGGCTTGAAAGACATGGCCGTCAAGGAAGTCCGCCGCTCAATCGCCTTGTTGGAAATGGCGAATGCAGATACTGGCGTTGATACAGGTCTAATTCGTGACGTTCTTCTCAATCAAGAGGCTTACCAAGAGTTCTTGGTCCACGCATATGAATCCGCTTGGGAAGACGGTGTGATCTCAGAAGAGGAAATGAAGGAATTGAAGTCCTTCCAAGAAGCCCTCGGAATCACAGATGAAGAAGCGGCGGAGATGAGCGTCAAAGCGGCCATCAAATCGGCAGCAGCTGATGGTGAAATCACCGATCAAGAGGCAAAATCCATCGACAAGGCAGCCCAAGCAGCCAAGATGAAGCCCGATGATGTATCAAAGGCTGTTACTGAAGAGTTAGACAAGGCAGAAAAGAAGTGAATTAGACCCACTGATTTTCTCGAATGGATTGGAACGATTGTGCAATCCTTTGGGCTCTTTGATGCCGTCGTAACTCAGTTGTTGAGGCAACAATTCCCAGAAGCATGCCAATCCACATGATCGTGGGCCCGTAAGGAACGATACCGTCAGCATTGTTGAGTCCCCAATTGCTTTCTGGGATGTCGTTCAAATCAAATCCATTTGAGGCTTGAAATGTGACATCAAGCAAGTCCAAATCACAATCACAAAGACTCACTGAGATTCGTTCAGGGAACAGTGAACCCTGTAATCCAATCCATTCGTTTTCAGTAATGGTGCTTGGCCGAGTGGCCCAAGCAGGACTGTTGAATGAACCACTTGCCCTTGTTTCAACCATAACGGTCTCAATATGAAATACGGAAGATGAGGGAAGTTCATCAACAACCAACAATGCTTCCAACATCAAGAAATCCAAAAGCAGTGAACGTCCGGCAAGAAGTGCAAAACGCACGGATTGTTGGTCTTGGATGCCTGCGTTTCCAGATTGTTCCTTGCCCTTAGAGATTTGAGAAAAAATCAGTTCATCCATGCGCAAATCTGTCAATTCGGGAACAATAAGTTGCCACTTGTTATCGTTCAATGGAATGGCTTCTTCTATCGAGAGGCGCATACGAAGCGTTTCACCTGGAAGAACCCCCCATGTGGCACCGGTATACTCAACAAGTGTCTGTTCAGGTACGCCTTCAGCGGAAACATCCCACAGTTGTTGGAGGCGTGTTTCAATTAAATCATCAACAGTGATTTCATTGTCATATTGTACTTCATCCCCGATGGACCACAAGGGATGTATGATGCCTCCTATGAAGAGAAATACAATCCCTGGAATAAATATCCCAAAACGAAGGGCGTATGAGGTCGTTGGACGGAAAGCAATCAACAAAAATACTCCGAACATAACGATTGATAGAATCAAAACAGAAACGCTCTGTTCTTTAAGCGGGTAAGCGTTGGATTCATCTCCCAAAAAAACAGTCCCTTGCGGATAATACGACTTGGAGGAAAATTCTGTTGAAGCGGAAGGCCCAGTTCCTTCGTAACCAAATAATCCAGCCCATGAATATTCTTGGAAACGGTCAACTGAGCCTCGCAAACACATATCGTATTCACCTGTTGCAAGGTTTCTCCATCGGTAAATCATCCTCAGGTCGTCATCGATTAATTCTGTGACAACCTCGGGTTGAGGCGATAACCTGCCTGCCTTTGTCACCAACGTTGGCACATTGTGCGGCTGCTCCAGTTCAATCGGAATTGCTTTCCAATCAATGATTAACGTCATGACTTCATGTTCTTCAACTTGGAAGGACCAACAATCCCAATCGGCTCCAACCAATGCCCCTTGATGACCGGTATCAAAACTCGTTTCCACAGGTTGGGTCGTCGATGAAGGTTCATCCACATTTGCAACTTCTGCATCAACCGACCAAGGAACTTGTATTTCCATTTTTGATGGACCCCTCATATTGAGTTCCCAAGAACCCGGTTGGTCAATGGTTACGGTCATCAAAAGACGAACCTGTTCCCCACCCCAGAGGATACGGCTGTTGCCAAGATTGAGATCTTCGTTTTCAACAGTATACGGCTCGTACGTGCTTGAACTGGGAAGAATCTCTCTTTCAAATTCCCAAGTTGTAACGCTTTGACCTAGAATCAAGCGAAATTCGACAGTGGGCCGCATTAACCCTCCGGTTTCAATTTGATGTCGGAAGTCAACAACAAGCAAATCCAATTGTTCTGGTAAAACTGCGAGATGCGTCTGGATGGGGTCCGCATCAAATTCAAAGGTCAAAGTCTCAGGTTGAATGGGGGAGGCGCTCGTTTGACCCGATATTTTTCCTTCACCCATTGATACCGGTGTCAAACTGCATTCATCCCTGGATTGACACGACAGAAACAAATTACCGCCATCAACTTTTGAGGTAATTCCAGCTTGACTTGAAGCAACAAAGGCTGGAAGCAACAATGACAGCAAAAACAGTGTTGTGAAGCCAAGGGCTCGGCAATGCTTCATTTTCTTGCCCTCATTTTTGTGTAAATCGCCATTGCTTATGATTTCATGTCCTACATGGTACATCATGAAGCCGACATCCGCAGGCTCTACACTGATACTTGCCTCTACTTGGCCTCTGACGGGGGAACTCCTTGTCGCATTGTGGGCACTTCCAAATCCATCTAGCCCGTTTAAGCCGCATTTGGTTGGTAAAATCAAGGCCTCGTTTCGCTGATCGGAAATCTGGCCAAAGGGATTCTAATTCTCGAAACGATTTGTCATGAGAGCGAAACCCAATCGCATGAAGGAGTTCATGATACATAACAAAAGAGGCGTATGAAGTCCAAATCTCCTCAAGAAGTACCGGGTGTAGGTCTACAGTTTCCAGTATAATTTCATTGCCATTACGAGTCCACCTCGTCACGCCATGCCGTTGGGTCGAGTTTTTTCTCAACAAACCCAACGATACTTTTGTGGCGGTTGCAAGTTGCAATTCAGAAAAGATTCCAAGTCGCTCCATCTGCTGAACAACACCATCTCGTAAGGACTCCAAACGGGTTAATTGCTCAGGGTTTGGCCGAACCATATGAATCACTCAAGACCAGCGGTGATAAGCCGGATGCCCTTCTTTTACGGCGACGAAAAGTCCTTTTCCTGTTGCACAAATCTTTCCATCTGCCTCAAGAGTCAAGGATATTTCTGCTCGATCATCCTCCAACGATTCAATTTGACTTTTTACCACGAGTTCGGTATCTAAGGGCGTTGGGCGTCGTAATTTCACGCTATATGATGCAGTTACAGTACAGGGTGGCTCAGATAAATCATTAGAATCCATGAGGGCGACGGCAGCGGTCCAGTTACCATGACAATCCAACAATGTCCCAATGATTCCACCGTTAATCATTCCGGGAAAAGCCTGATGATGCTGCTCAGGCGTATAATGGAGAATCAATCCATTCTCAATGCGGTATGAGTCAATTTGAAGCCCGTGTTGATTTGCAGGACCGCAGCCAAAACATATCGATGAAGGGGCATATTCTCTTTGAACGCTTTGGGACATACAACGGCGTGATTGATGACGCTTCATGGTTGTTGCCTTTCAAGCAAAATGTAGCGCATGATTCATGATGGTGGAATCCCTGCCTAAAACCATGGCGGGCCGTAAAAAAACGAAGGTCCGTAAGGTTCGGGTCGCTCACGAGCTGCCCAAGCGTCGTAAAATGGCCATAGAAGAAGCCATGAAAGCGCATCAGACAGAAGACCGTCCCGATTGGGACCGAAGTTCAGAATGGGGGGATATACGCTTCTTCCGTAAGAAAATCAAACCTGGAACACTGCGAACTGTACCCTTGCCTCTTCTCGATGTAAGTTTGGGGGATAGTTGGCCTGTCCCAGTGACGATAATACACGGAGGTCGCCCCGGACCTTGCATCACTGTGCTTGGCGGAATCCACGGGGATGAATTGACTGGACCATCGGCCTGCACCCACCTCTTGAGCAACCCATTTACTGACGAAGGACGACCACTGGATCCGAAATCAATGGCAGGAACACTCCGAATTGTCCCCGTTCTAAACCTACCAGGATACAGAGCAAAATCAAGATATTTTCCTGATGGAAGGGACCTCAATAGACAATTTCCAGGGGACCCTGGTAGTTCAACAACAAAGCGGGTAGCACACCAAATTTGGAAGCACTTGATTGAAGATTCCGACGGGATCATTGACCTCCATAGTGCGGCAAAAGGCCGTGACAATATGCCGCAAGTTCGTGTCGACCTCACTCATTCAAGTTCTTACTTACTTGCAAAGGCCTTTGGAATTGAACTCATCTTGGACTCAAGTCCACCCAAAGGTTCTCTACGGCGAACCGCCAACGCTGCTGAAATTCCTGTCATCACCTACGAAGGAGGTGGAGCTGATTACCTCGGGCATGAATCCGTAAAAGTTGCCGTTCATGGTGTGATGAACATTCTGCGGTCCTTACGAATGATTCCTGGTAACCCGCACAGGCCTCGTTTTAGAATCATGGCCAGTGGTTCAAGATGGCTTCGAGCGGGTGAGGGGGGACTTTTGGACATGTTTGTAAGTGCTGGAAGTGTGATGAGAGAAGGTGAAGTTCTCGCAACAATTTCTGACCCCGGGACGCCTGGAATGACCGTTGACATTGTGGCCCCAGAGGACGGCCTCATCATCGGGGCTGCAACCAATCCATTTACTGCAGCAGGCATGCCAGTAGGTCACTTTTTACCAATTTCAAAGCATTTTTCACTCTTAGAAGAGCAAATTGACGATGATGGAAAGTTCATCATTAACGGAAGCCAAGAAGTACCCGTCTGGCGAGAAGAACATGAGATCAGCGAAATCTCATTGGATGGGGAATGGAGTGGCGGCAGTGTAGATTCGGAGTGGATTGGTTCGAAAATCACCAACGAAACAAAAGAATTCGAAGAAGAAGCCTAAGTTCTGCCCTCCCTTATCGGGAAAAGATTCATTTGGGCATCGGCATTCCAACAAAAGGGTTCACTAAATGCCAATTGAATTAATTTCATCAGAATTAGCCGAAGAAGCCTTTGTAGCAGTCGGTGACAAGTTGGATGACAAATTTGGAAAAAGTGCGTGGGTTAAACCTCTTTATTGGACAACTGTAATCCTGCTTTTTTCAGGATTAGTAGTCTACTATTTTTGGTGAGCAACGTTCATCATTGACTTGAAAATGCAGACACTGCTGAGTGTATTTCCTCGTCAAGCATGTTTCTCTTTTGACTCTTGGCGATCTCAAAAAGATGAGCAACCAATTCGTCTGAAACTTCAATTCCATTCTGTTCAAGCCACCAAACGATGTTTGACCGGCCCGACATATGACCAATACGGATTACTTGCTTGAGGCCAAAGTCACCGGCTGGTACGCCAGAATAAACGCGGTCTGCGAGCCAATCGTCCCCTTTGCGCATGGCCTTGATAACCGCAGATGCGTGAACCCCTGTTCCAGTTTCAAATGCATCCTCGCCGAAAACAGGATAATTTCGTGGTAAAGGTACCTCGATATACTCGTTTGCCTTTTGCATGTATGCATCAAGAAGTGTCAAATCATTTTCAATAACTCCCATGAGTTTCAAATTGACCAGTGTTTGATCAAGTGGGGCATTTCCTGCACGTTCACCTACGCCGAGTGCGGTGCCGTGAATCACATCAGCACCAGCTTCCACCGCTGCAATGTTGTTTGCGACTCCAAGACCACGGTCTTGATGACCGTGCCAGTTGACTTCGATATCCCTTCGCTGGTACCCAGCATCTTTGATCACTTCTTCATCAATAAACGAAAGAAGTTTCTTGACACCGTTTGGAGTTACATGTCCGCATGTATCACAAACACAAAGGCGGCGTACACCGAGTTCCATTGCTCTTTGATAGATCATCTTGACATCTTCGGGGTTTGAACGTGTCGTATCTTCAGTAACAAACATCACTGGAACATCGTTCTCAACTGCATAGGAAACCGCTCCTTCCATGGTCGAAATGAGTTTCTCCATCGTCCATCCTTCAGTGAATTGACGAATCGGACTCGTTCCAAGAAATGCTGATGCTTGTATCTCCATCTCGTGCTTTGCTTGCATCTCAACAAGAGGTTCAATATCTCCCATAAGGGTTCGAACTGCAGCTCCTGGTCGGATAGAATAGTCATTTTCTTTGATGTGTGTGAGCATGGCATCAATGTGATTGCGGTGGAATGGCCCTGCACCAGGAAGGCCAAGGTCAACCTTCTGAAGACCAAGTTGTTCCATGAAAGTGAGCAATTCAATTTTTTGCTCTATCGATGGATTACGGGCACTAGGGCTTTGCAAACCATCACGAAGTGTTTCATCATCAAACCAAACGCCATGTGGATGGTTTGAGGGATTTCGGCTGAAATCGTATTCAACGGTATTCCAATCGTAAATGAGTGAACTCTCTTTCATAGTCATCACCTTTGGCTAGGCCGAGTTGGCCCCCGGATTGATACACGGTCCGCCTTCATGTTTGAATGCGTCGCTTCAACAAAAGAATCATTCTTCTTCAGAATCACCAGATTCTTCATCTTCGTGTGCGTCGTTTTCAACCAACTCAGCAGGAAGACGAGCAGCGAAAATGATGTGGTCAACGAAACCGGTCTTCTTGGCGTTTCTCAATTCCATAATTCGAGTTCCCTTAGACTTCTT
>MDTC01164869.1_pt1 | contig 12532 bp, 12 predicted proteins | sample 811181 | NCBI WGS metagenome assembly MDTC01 (sample SAMN05326644, study PRJNA326480) | marine metagenome | isolation source: seawater | place: Pacific Ocean: North | collected 2011 | reverse complement strand
GTTTTATATTGCTTCTGGCATTAAAAATTTCTATCTTTAGCTTTTCTATCTCTTTGTCTATTGCTTTTATCTTTTCGTCTTTCTCTTCCGACCAAAGGCCACGATCTATACACCAGTCCAGCATTTCTGCTTCTGTCATTATATCGTCTTGTCTAGACTTATCAAACGTTTCAAAGAACACTTCGTTTGCAAAGTATTCATCTTCTATGGTGGGGGTGAGGACTTTTACCTGAAATCCCTCAATTTTTATAGGATAAAATCCACTCCTCAGCCTAGAAATGAAATACTCCCGCTCATATGGAGTCATGGTAAACCTCATAGTAAACGGGAGTATCGTTTGTTTTCATATGCGTTCCTTTTCCTGATACCCCTTGCGTTACTCGCTTCCTGTATGCTATCGCAACGAAGGGGGTTTTAAACCGGCAACTAAAACTTGCCGATTAGAACAACTTGCTAATCGAATTAAACGGATGTGCTCCTTGGCCAATATCTGAACCAAAGTTGCCTGTTCTACCTTTTAGTCCGTTAAATCCAAAGTATCCATTTTGAGCGTGCTGAACGTCCAAGTCATTGAAGTTAGTATAACTGTATGAACATGTAACGTTTCCACCACCAGCGTCTCCACCACCATAGCTTACGCTAGAAAGTTTGTTTTTACCGCCCAAGTCAAATCCGTAACCTTGTCTCAAGGCAACGAAGATTACTTCATTTTGCAGGTTGTTACCAGAATCAACAGTAGCGTCGAGGGTTGGATCACCAAGCTCGTAAGCACCTACAAAGTCACCAGAAGTAGTGATAGCTTCAATCTCACATGTTACTTCTACTGGGAAGTTAGCCGTTCTTCTGTAAGGTGCTTTTCTTCCGAGTTCAAGAACATCTTCTCGACTGAAGTCTGTACTAACAGAGAAGTTCTGGATATGAACACGGTTGCTAACGTCACCAGCAGCAACTGTTCCAGTGACTGCATTTCCATAACCACTACCAACAACACCTTTAATTGATTTAGGAAGAATAGAGCCAGAAAGCATCACGTCTTCACGTCTTACAATACCACCGCTAGGCGATGCTGCCGTTCCAAACGCTGGAGAGTCTGTACCATCAAAGCCCTCTACGGCGGCATTGGTAATTTTAACATTACTACCAGTTAGCCACTGCTTGTTATTACCAACAAGCGTGACAGATTCAGTTCCGTTACCATCAACAGGAATAGTGTAGGAAATACTGCTGATATAAAGACCTGAACAATAAACCTCAACCTCTGACTTACCAGAGTTGGAGGTAGATTCTTTTACGTTATTGGCAGCTTCGTCGAAAATACCAAGTCTAAGGTCACATCTTTCTTTAGAACGTGCAACCAAACCAGAAGCTGTAGTTCCTACAACTCCAGAGCTAGCCATATGATAGATCAAAGGCTTGCCGTCTAAAACTTTTTCTAAGGTAACCTCAATATCTGGTGTACCTTCGATGTTTTCATAAATCTCAATCTGACCCAGCTCAAAAGCCTGCTCTAGATTAAAATTGGTGGTCATTCCAACGCTTTGCAAGCCGTGAATCATATCACCAGTGCCGACACTATCGTCACCCTGCTTCGTGATCGCCACCGCTTGGCAAGCGTAGAATATTCTGTCATTACTACTCATGAGGGATCTCTCCTTAACGTGATGAAAAATATTTTTCTATTAAATTATACACAAAAAAACTAAATATTTGGTTTTATCGCTTCTACGGTCATCCTTACGACGCCCCCAAAAACGTCCGCTTTTGCCATAACCATCTCTTGGATAGAACTGTTTATTAGCCTGATCTTACCACCCGGATAAGACTTGACTAAATCTGGAAATCTCAGGCCGCTTGCGACTGGAGACCCCATTCTATCTAATGGAAAGGCGTTTGCGTCATTTATAGCATTACTGTCGAATATATCTATGACTTTATTATTTTGTAGTGAAATTATATCTACAATTTGGTTTCTAGTATATTCGTCTTCAGCTATACAATGGAAGATGACATCTGAATAAATCCATTGTCCTCCCCCTAGTGCATATCCCTTGAATCTACGACCCGGAACCATTTCTATTGCTACAGCTGGTAGCTGCAACCTACTCTCTGGCGGGATATCCCAAGCACCTTCGCTAACATCTCTAAAGTTGCTATTTGGTTGAATTGTATTGTTTTGTACTTCTCTTAACCAAGGAACATTGTTGGCGTATACTACATTTATATATTTGTAGCTATGCTCCACCTGAACCTTGGTTCCGCTGCTTACAGCTGTATCAAAAATAACTCTACCGTTAAAATGATCAATTGTATGAGCGTATGTTCCTACACCAGACGATGGCTCAAAAGTATCGTCTATGTAGACACCTGAAACTCCGGGATAATCGGGATTTGTACTAACAAGCGGAGCGTCCATATTAACGCCAGATACCCCACTTTGCCAAACCCAATTTTTCCTAAACCCCTCCCAAACTTGGCCTGAAGCGTATGAATCGTTAGAAGACATTCTTAAACGACTCATGTCCTGACCGTTTGGTGAGGTCTCACCTTTTGTTACATTAAAGTAGTTTCCTTTGTCCAATAACGCCCAGTCAAAATACTCTACCAGTCCATCCTGTATATCATTAGATACAGTGGATGAATGAATATTTGAGAATCCTTTAAGTGGGCTAAACAGAGACATTAATCTAGTAGTCCTCTTAATATGGTCGATAATTGTTTTTCTTTACCATTTAATGCTCTTGTGATAAAGTTATTTGACGGTGTTCCTGAGTAAGCTGTTGGTATTCTCCAAGCCTTTCCAGCCTGCATCACACCTCCGCCAGATCGTCCGTCTAGATTAGGTGTATAAGTATAACCTGTTACTATGGTTGCCGAACCTTTCATAAGCATCCAGTCGAGCCATTCCAACCTTGTTCCCATGCTAGTAATAATCGTACCTTCTGGTAACGACAACAGGTTAGCAAATGTTGAAGGTTGAATTAAAAACTCTAACCCTCCTTGAAACTTAGTGTTAAAAGGTTTGAACTTAAGTGTTACACTGCTTTCTACTGCTCTTACTACAGCTTCTACAGTTACGGCTGTTGTTCCCTGATAAAAGCCGAGTTGGGCACTTAAAGAGCCCGGTGTAGCTTCCTGTAGTATTTCTTGAATCTCTGGTTGTTCCCTGATCCATGTGGGAATAATACTTTGGATCTGTTTTTTTACCCTTGAAGAGTTTTTTTTGACCATAGTATTTAAACTATCGGCCATTGCCCTAGCGATATCTTTTGATATTTTTTGATTTGAGTCTACGAGTTTAAGCATTATGCTCGCTCCCAGAAACACCCAAAATATCTTTTATGCCTAAGCCCCATCGGGAAAGGTTCACCAAATTTGGTAAACTTAAACTCCCTTTGATCTTTGATGTCCTTGTGGACTATAAGTGCTTTGGCCCTCATTATTTTATCCAAGTCAGTACCCATAAAAATGGTCTGAATGGAGTTATCTGGAATGACGATATCGCCGCCAACCTTGACCCAGCTTTTACTATCCCAGTAAACCTTAAGTTTGATATCCTCTAGCTTTTCTACTTCTTTGATTACCTTGTTCTCTCGTTTGTATAAATCGCTATTACTCCTTCTATGTGCATTTATAGATCTATTACTAGGGACATTGTCGTATGTAACAGAAATTTCTTCTGTTTTTTCTATAAATACTAATTGGCATGTAACCCCAAATATATTAAATGTGGAGTCTATCACGTCGTAGTATTTATCAAATACGCTTTCTGGGATATTAACTGGCATTATGGCACCTCTAAAAGCTTACTAAGAAGCTCCTCCGCCGTAATGTTCGTCAAATCGGTCGTTGAGCCGCTCTTGCATCGTACCAGAAGCAACGAACTGATTCACTAAGGGTGAACCGCTTGCTGCCGTTCCGGTTTGAAACACTAAGGTGATAAGGCCACCATTATTAATGGGGTTACCATCCCTAGCTGCTCTTACTACTTCATCTGGCATTTTAACTCTCCAAAATTAAACTACTCTAAAATTAAAAATATTGTTTCCTAAATTATAACGCCCAAGGCAACATCTTCCAAACAACGTTGCCATTGTTTGCTCTTGCACCTACGAATACGTAGTCGTCACCGGTGGAGCCAAATTGACCACCAGTTTGCCTAACAACATGCTCAACCATGACGATTCTTCCGACTTCCGGAGTTACAATTCGATTGTCCACATCTCTGATTTGCCATTCAGATATGTAAACAACTACTTCGTTGTCCTTACTTTCTTGTACGTCAATGGTAGCTTGCACTCTAAGCCATTCTGCCCTCGCGTAAACCTGAAGTTTAAAGTGACCATTTCTGTCAATAACCTCATAATTATTATTTCGATGCAAAGACCCGTCATAAGTTTCAGCTAAAAGTAACGAAGAGTTTTGCCCTTGGCTAGAATTTAATACTCTATTCTGACAAAGTTTTAAGGCGACATCTGAACTTTTGGGAGACATGATCGAAAGAGTACTATTTTTAAGTATCTCTTTCTTTCGTGTGTCGCTGAAGGTTCCTGAGAAGTCACCAAGGTCTTTACCTATCTTCAGATATAAATCACTGTTATTGTCTGACTTACCTTGAATGATCGTTGCTATATCTATCAAGCCGCCTTTGAATGTCTCGTCTGAGTCTGATATAAGGCTGCCGCCCACTGTGGTCTCTTGCCACGAAGGATGAACATCTCCAACACTCTCCGAAGATTTTGTTCTGATGATAAGGTGACCATCTCCAGCATCATAGTTTCTTCCAAAATTCTGACCGGCATTGTTTCCTATGAAAATACTATTATCTACACTTTTTGCTTGACGACCAGCATGAAAACCTATAGCCACACCGTTGTCGCAATAAGACGCATTATAAAAAGACTCATATCCAATACTAACATTATGATCAGCGGTTCCAAGACTAAGACCGTCTGGAAAACCGTTGAAAAAACGTCCCGCCCGCGTACCGATAAAAATGTTCTGCCTATGATCGTGGGAATCACGTCCTGCGTATATTCCTAGGCAAACAGTCTGTTCTATACCGCTGGCGAAGCCAAGAGCATTATACCCAATACCTGCACATATATTTAAATCGGTAGAGTTTGCTAAAGCGTTTTGACCTATACCGATAGCAGAAGAATTATAATTAGTACTGGTAAGTCCAGCTCTGTACCCAGCCGATTGTCCTAAATAAGTGCCATTTTTATCGTATATAGACTCATAACCGGCTTTTTGACCTAGGAAAATAGAGTCTGCGGGGTGTGATGCTTCCCTTCCAGCGTATGATCCTAGGCAAATAATCTCGTGGCCATTGACTTGATAACCAGCCTGATAACCAATCGCGACATTGTTGATATGACCGACGGGGGAGAAAGAGCGGTTATCTGCATCGGCTCCTGCCTGATAACCAATAAATACGTCGCCGCCAAAGTTAGTGATGTTTCCTGGGATTTTAGATCCAGAACCAGCTTGCGTCCCTAAAAATACCGAGTGGTTATGACCTGTCGCCTCGCCTCCAGCAGACTGTCCAATGGCAATAACTCCAGAGGTCTCACCCAAGAGAGCATCGGTTCCGCTGCCCGTGTGAATGACTATATTATTGTTGGCTGTGCCGTCAGCTTTTAAGCCTTTTATAACTAAGGCCGACAACCAACCGTAACTGCCAGAGTCTAAAACATATTTATCATCTCTAAGAATGATTCCACTCGTAGCACTTTTTGTGGTGATACCTTGGATAGAGTTGTAGTTTGAAACAGCAAGTCCACTAACGGCAATTCCGCTGGCACGCCAAGTTGTGTGATCGGACCAAATATAATTTCCGCTATTTTGTATGGTAGCGTCAAGAACTCCAGACAAGCCGCTAGCACCAAGTCTCAATATTTTACTGGAGTCGTCAAAGTGGGCTGCAATTCCACTGGCACCACTCACGGTAACAGTGTCGCCGTTGACAACTGTGTAAGAAGTACCGTTCACGCCGTTGTTTGCGTGTCTGATTCTCCAGTCAAAGGTTACGCTTGGGTTGTAACCAATGGTAAAGACACCACTACTATTAGTGCCATCATCAAGGTTTGTGAAGTCAATATTAACACCACTAATTCCTGATAATGCAACTACAGATCCGCCGGTCTGTAATTTAGTTAGATTATTATTACTTCCATAACCACTAGCTACCGTGCTAAAGTTGTATGTTTGTGCAATGATTTGACTTTGTAAAACTCCGGAAAGACCGCTAGCACCTACTCTCAGGAATCTACCGACTTGCTGAACTTCTACTCCACTAACACCACTAACCGTAAGAAGTTGGCCGTCAGTCCAACTGGTTATGTTTCCGTCTGATTCTGTGGAATCCGTTGTGTCGTTAGCAACCTTGAGAGTTGTACCGCCAGCTGTATCAACCTGAGAACCGTTCCAGTAAAGTGTGCCGCCATTATTATACAGGCGATAGTTAGTCATATTTGGAACTTTATCTGGCAGACAAACCCCACCGCTAGGTTCAACGCATCCGCTCGTTTTTAAATCCCCACTGTTTGTAATGTGGAAGAAGGTTGTGCCATCGCCAGACTGCAACATAAAGTAAGGAGTCTTTGACCCAGAAGCCTGATGTTTGATAATAAACGCTGCATCGTTTTCGCTGTTAGGTCTAACAAAAAGCGTAGCAGGAGGATTAGCATCTGAAAGGGCACCAATTCCAACTTTCGAGGTAGATGTATCACCGGCTATAATATTTCCGATGTTGACCTTGTTGTTGGCTGCACTAGTTAAAAAGCTTTCGGATAAACCGGAGGCTATAATTTCTATGTTTTTATTACCGGAGACTCCAGCACCGGCACGGTTACCGATGTATACATTAAAGTTGCCGCTGGTATCAGAAGCAGCGTAATAACCCGCACCAATCGTCTTGTACAGGCCGCTAGCATTGTCAAGAGATCTCCAGCCGATAGCTACAGAGTCTTTAACTAAATGACCGGAGCGAGCAGTGTTATCGCCAATAGCAATTACGTTAGATGTATTGTAAGCATATTTTAAAGAATCTTTACCAATAGCGATTGAGTTTTTAACTTCTCTGGCTTCACCTATAGCGTGATTACCAAAACCGGCTACAGAGTGAAGATCATAAGAACCACTAGCTGCCCTTTGCCCAACAAGTATTGAGTCATAAATACCACTGTTACCTTGAGCAGCGTTCTGACCAATGCTAACAACGTCTGTCAAACCGGAAGCATCTATAGCAGACTGTCTTCCAATACTAACCACATTATTAGATTGGATTAACCCGCTAGCTGAATCTTCACCAATAGAAACTGAATTTTCTACTGTTTGTGCGGTAGCAAGGGAGTTTGACCCAAGTGAAACAACTCCAGTCATCCCGCTAGCAGTTGCCATTCCGCTACTGCCAATTGAAACTACTTGGTTGAGATGTGTTGCTTGATCTGCGTTCTGGGAACCGATAACAATAACGCCGCTTGAATTTTGTAAACTACGTCCCGCAAGACCTCCCGCTAAGAACGAGTCCTTGACACCCGAGACGTTATTTCCAGCGGAGAAACCAATGCTTACAATCTGATAATTTTTAGTGGCTAGTAAATCTCCACCCCGACCGGATGAGTTGCCGATACGAACCAGATCGTTTGTAAAGATGAGTTGATCAAAATAACCAGAGTTAGCAGCCATATTACCACTAACATCAAGAGTGTGCTGAGGTGCTATTAATCCAATATCATTACTACCAACGCCCAACCTACTATTGGTGACATCAAAGAGTATGCCGCTATGATAAGAAATATCACCACTCCGTGCGTAGAGAGCAACTTGACCGACGTTGAAAGGATAATCGTGATCCGCTCCTAAGCCGTTATTATCCTGCTCTACAAAACTATTGCCTAGCTGGGAGAGTGGGAGATCTTCAGGTTGCAGAAGTCTAAATGAAGGAACACCATCTGTGCAGCCACAATCTTCATCTGGGCCAACGAAAACAGTGTGCTGAGTAACCGCTTTAAAATCTATAAACTGATTAACAACACCGCTGAGTTTCATGAAATCATCGGCAGAGCTACCAAGCTGATTTCTTAAAAACGGCTCCATCTGCTTTCCACCAGAATAGCTTCCGGCAACACCAGAGAACAGGATGCCAGAACCCCCTTCGATAAATCCTGAAGCACGAACGGTTGAGAAACCCTTAGAGCCGCCAACGTCAATAGCAAAAGACGGTTGCGGTTGCTTGATTCCCAACATGCTTCCGGAGTTTGACCAAACAATATCGGAAGAGTAATTTAATACCTGTTCATTATCCCAGAAAGCAATGCCGCTTTTCTTGGGTTCGTTAACTCCATCTACTAAGCCGTAGCCATTGAATACAGATGTTTTACCGGGATAAGTTACAAAGACCTCTTTAAGACCTGCATCAGTCCAGTCAACAGGTTTAGAGAGATCGTTGTAATTTGAACCACTAACGCCAGCGTGCCAGCTTTGAGCATGACCCATGTGTTCAGACGGCATATAAAAGGTAACACCAGGAACACCAGAAAACGTGTGTTCATGAACACCTGTGAAAGGACCGTCATTAACACCTACGCCACTTATAGCCGCAGATCTAGTTAGCCAAACAGGATGAAAATACCCCTCTTGACCAGCGTGGTTTCCAGCCCCACTACCATATATATAGTAAGGACCGGCATTTAATTTAGAGCTTCTGAGTACATTTCTCGTGATAGCTCTACTTGAACCATCAGGAATGTACCTACCAGAGCCAACCTCATAATCAACATTATCAGTTATGGCATAAAAAACGGTGTCGCCAGAGGCATAAAAATCACCAAAAGAACTAAATCCAGTGACAGCACCATCAAGTAAGATATTACCAGTGCTATTTATCCTAGATGTCTCTTTGATTCTGTCAGCTAAGAAAAAGTTATTGGACATTTATTACTCCACATTGATAATATTGAATATTACTTTAAGCACGGCTAATAGTTGGGTGAGTTCCAGACGTTTCAGTGGGACTATATCCAAAGAACACTAGATCTAGGTGTGTAGAGTCTTGGAAAGAGCCATCATCGTCAAGGATGTAGACAGAGCAAGTTCTTAGTGATGTTCCATCGTCACCCTGTCTTTGCGTAGTTCCAACTGTGTTGACTTCAAAGTTGGTAGGTCCAGATCCGGTGTTTCTTCCGTTGGCTGTTCCAATAGCTACGTAGTCATTATTTTCAAATGTTCCAGACGTAAACGTGATGGTAAGTTTACCTTCTCCGTCTCGTTGGACACCGCTAATGTTGTGGTAGCTTTTAAGCACAGGTCTGTCGTCAACGCCGTCATGAGTACCACTGGTGTTTAAGGAAAGCCAAGCCTTGGCCATACCTTTTCCGTTTGGTACAATCGAGTTGTCTTTGAACTTGAAGCCGCCAGACGTAGAAAATCCTGCATCACTTCTAGCCTGATAACCAGACACTAAAATGGTTTGATGTGTTTTGTCTGTTGGGCTATCGACCACGAATTTGATACCGGCATCAGTTTGGCCGGAGGCGTTAATCCAAACACCGTTGGTTTTCATATTACCCGTCAAAGCACGGACGCCATTTAGGTTGTAGTACACAACGTGGTCATCATCACCTAGGCCCGCAATACTTCCATGATCAATCCGCTCTTCACCTAGCCAAGGTTGTACCTGACGTTTGTCGTGGAGGTTATTAGCTTGAGTATATGGATTATCAAAGAAAATACCAGATTCAATTACAATGTCACCATTCGTTTCGCTGGCTGATGCAGCTGAAAGTCTGTCTCCTGAAGTGACCCTAACAGTGTTGAAAAATGGAAACTCAGTTTTAGTGTCTCCACTAGCAACAATATGGTTAATCGAATACGCGATATCCTCCATATTATGTCGAACATCAAACGCTGATATTAAACCAGCATTGTTGTCCGCTAAGTCGGCTTGAATACTGGCTACTAGATGGCCAGAGTCTAACATGTTTGGCATTTAAGCTTCTCCTTTAATAATCAAAATATCCGCCAGATCTGTGGCTATGACCCATATTATTTCTGGAAATTAAGTCGGCACCTGGGCTGTAAGGACCAAGAATCGACTGGCCAGCAACACTATTGCCAGCTCTGTATTCTAACGAAAGGTGTTCGTATTTATCACATAAATCTTTGTAAAGCACCGCTAGCGTTTGCGTAACTCCCCTCAAGTCGATTGCGGATGGACCGTCTTTAATGGAGATAGCATTGCCAGACTCACTTCTTATTTCACTTCCTATAATTATACACGCTGTACGCAAACAAATCAAAGTTATGAAGGCGTCGTCTTGAGAGGCGGCAGATGTAGGATCTGGTGAGAGAGTACAGCTTTCTACGTTTATTGTGTAGCTATTTGGAAAGTCTATGTTCATTTGACATAGTTGAGCTGCCACAAGAATCGAGGTTTCAATCCTGTGGTCTGAAAATTTGTATTTATCGGGATCTACATCGTTAATAAGATGTCTTACAATGAGACCCATTTGACCTTGCCACGACATATTGAGTACCTCTATATATTACAGTGAACTTTGAAGGTTGAAATGCTAGTGTAGAACGTTCCTGCGGATAGAGAAACCTTACCTTGAATCTTGTACGATCCAGCGGCGTCCAAATCTCCAGAAACACTAATGTAGTACATTTTACCATCTGTGCCGTCACTGTTCAAAACGCCAGTTCTGGTCAATGTAGTTCCGTTTGGCTTTTTTATATAAATAACCAAAGACGTAGCTGAGGAAATATCCACAGCAGATCCATCATCAGTGACCGTAACCAAAAACTTGGTTCCGATATCGTCTTCGTGTATTTGACTTGCCATATTTGAACCCTATTATGATAATGTATGCTTGTAGTTCTTATCTATTTGTAATGAAACTTTAAAAACTTTATCCATTTTCAATGTAAGTTCGTGCCCAGTTTCTATCTTTTGAGTTAAAGGTAGCTCTTGGTCTATAACTCCCGCTATTGCCATTTGTGTATCTATGACTGATGGGAAATTAAACTCATCACCATTTAGCGACTGAATAACATCGTCGCACATTGGCAGTTCCATCCAAGCCGATGCTCCAAATAACATTATATTATACCCTAAAAATACAAAAAAGTGAAACTATGCTTGGGGATCTGTAATTGATACGGATGGAGATGCGTTTTCAGCGGCCTGTTCTTTAGCCCTCTTAATCTCATATGATTTTACGTGCTCTGCTAAAAACTGCCTCACTATCCTATGGACGAACTCCCCTTGTGTTTCTGGGTTGTCTATTCTAGCGGGATTTTCGTCGCTATCTGGCTGTGCAGCATTAAAGTCTGGATTGTCAACGGATTCTGGTCTGTTATAATTATTGCAGATGGCATCAAAAACTCGTTGTACATCTTCGTCCGCTATAGCTAATTCAAAAATAGCCATTACTATCTCCTATAAAGATCTATTTAAATGGGGTAATTCACATCTAGGGATCTGGCATTTGTCGCATATCTCATGCCATCTATCTGGTAAATCCTCATAATTATACACTTCTACTCCTAGATTTTCGCCGTAATCACTTTGGGTAAACCACTGAGTAGTTTGATTAGACCAGTTTTGTTCTATCCACTCTTTGTAGTTTTCCCTGCAAACCAACTCTCTTATTTCGGGGTGAGTATTAGGTTTATCGCAGTAACCCTGTTTTCTAAGTTTCTCTATCCAGCTAAACATGCTCTTCATTCTGTCCTGCATGGGTCTGTGTATCGCAAATCTGTATATATCATTCCACTCTCTAATATACCCCTTTAGTACAATCGCTCTCTGGTGACCTTGAACCCTGTCAAACTCTTTGTAAACAGATGGAACTGTACTAACGCAAGTTTGTATATTATAACCAATGCAGTTTGAGGCGATAGCGTTTTTAATCGAGTTTCCTCCAGTTCTGGGAATGTGGATAAAAACCGCTCGTTTAGGTAAATAGATCATAAAACCTCGCACATCCAACTAGGGTATTTTTGGATAGTTATTCCTATCATCTTCATTTTGCCAGCTTGGATGAAGTCATTAACGGCTCTAATAACCCCAGTTCTCCACACTTGCGGATGAGACATATAATCATGCCCCATAATAATCCCGCCCTTTTTAACTTTGTGTAGGGAGTTTTCTATTTCAATTTCAACAGTCTTGTAGTCATGGAGGGAATCTAAGTATACCCAGTCTAGCGAATCGTTTTCTAATCCATACAAGAAATTACCACCATACTCTTTATGTAGTTCTACTTTTCCGTCTTGTATTTCTTGGGCAAAAAGATCCCCCACCAATGCTGAGTGGTCGTCATACCAAAGTTCAGGTGTTTCTATTAGGTATGTGTTAGGGTTTCTTTCTTCCCAGATATCACAGAGGTGCAACTTTGAAGGTTTAAGTATATGCCATAAAAAAGTAGCGTTGAATCCTTTGCAGACGCCAATCTCCGCACCCACACCTCCTTTTGGGAGGCTTAAGTACATCTCTATGTGCGTTTCGTATTCTTTTATCCTATCC
>MDTC01127075.1_pt1 | contig 12532 bp, 25 predicted proteins | sample 811181 | NCBI WGS metagenome assembly MDTC01 (sample SAMN05326644, study PRJNA326480) | marine metagenome | isolation source: seawater | place: Pacific Ocean: North | collected 2011 | reverse complement strand
TTCGTTGGGGTGTATGGCTAGCCTAAGTATCGTACCAGCTTTACTTTGGGACATTGATGTTTTAACTGCCTCAAAATGAAAGGCAGCTTCTTTTGGCTCAATATCATTTGACATAACTACGCACTCCCTTTTAAAAATTCTGATGTTCTGCTGTCGTAATGAGTTACACCAGAGAAATTTCTGACATGGGTTGTCCTCTTTACCCCGATATCAGTCATTTCATATGTAACAAGTTCTTGCCTAAAAATATTTTTTTGATTTTTAGGAAAGTAACTTTCATCTAACTTTTCCTTTAGGGAGCATAATCCCTGTGTTGGAAAGTAACACAAGTCCTCTTCTTCATTCATCTTAGCCCTTCTCCTTGTTTTCTTTTACAGATAAAATATGTATGTCACCCAAGTACATGCCTCGTTTTTCAAAACCACTTTGCTTGTAAAGCTTTTTTTCTAAACGCTTCACTGCATGTTCTTTAGAGTTTCCCCTCACCACCTTGTATGTTTTGGAATATTCCAAGACCGTTAAGATGTTATAAGAATTTTTTAACTTGCTTCCCATCACCCGTACTTACCTTTATGAACCCTTCCCTGCCTATCTTTTCTAACTTTTACAGTTCGCAAGAAATTACCCACGTTACCTCTATTACTCTTTTGATTGCTGTATCTTCGGTCCAGCTTTGTACCCACTATGGAGCCGCCATACTCTTTAAAGTTTATGACCCTATCATTCATCATCTTTAGATGCTCTTCAAACTCCTCAACCGTCATTCCCAAAGGAATTTTTTTCTCACTCATTTTATATCCTTCTCATGTGCTTCAAGGGCATGAACAACGATTGCCACCTTTGACAGCATATCGTGAGCAGTCTCCGCTCCATCTACAATTTTGCTTCGTTTAACCTCATCAGGTAAATTTTCAATCTGATGCTTCAACTCATAAGCTATGCAAAGGCTTTCATCCATTGAACTTCTCCCAATTACATTTAGCCCATTTTAGTGGGTCAATACCTTGTAAATCCCACCAAGTTCTCTCATCACCAAAAGCATGTAGTTTCATGTGACAAGAGTGGCAGAGAGGAACACACCAGTTGTCTCCCACCTTCATGCTCATGGCATTTGGTTCCGCAAACATGATATGATGTGCCTCTCCGCCATACCCACAGACTAAACATGGCTTGCCACGCAAAGTCTTTAGGTATTTCTGTGACCGCTCTCTTTTAGAACGGAATTGGTTCATTAGATTGAGTGCTAACAGGAGCCTGATTACTGGCGTTATTTAGCTTTTCCTCAAACTTGTTGCCACGCAAAGATAAGAATGTAGCGCCGCTTTTTTGAGCGACTTTTTTCCAACCAGCCAAACTGAGTTTTGGCTTTGTTACACCCCTGCTAATTTGTTCAACAAGGTCATTCACAACTTCATCAGACAACTCAAGTGTGCCTGTATAGTCTGGTTGCGATTCCTTTTGTTTGCGTTGATTTGTAAACAACGCACCTGATGGTGGATATTCAGTCATGCCGCTTTCCCTTCTTCTAACGTCTTACTGTGTTGCATAAACTCATCAAGAACTGATTGGTACAGCTTCTTGTCACCCTTTTCTAAGGCCTCTCTTGCCTGTTTATTAATCGACCAAAATGAACGCAAGTCTTCTATGTTCTGGCACTCAGGTATGAATGTTGAAAAAACAGCGGCCACTCTCTTGAGGCCTTCAACTTCTTCTAACTTACCGTCAGTGCTTTCAATGCTAAACGTAGGCTCTGTTCCTTCCGGCAAGTCCTCACCAGCATAAATGTAATGACCTAAGCCGTGCATTGCACAGCATTTGGCAAGACACCTTTGAAGAGATGTGTTTACTTGAAAGCTGTTTGGATTTTGAACAGCATTGTTTGAGTGATTTAAAACAGGCAAAACCTCTGTTTGTGATTGGTCACCAATAGTGACAGTTACACAAGTAAAGGCGTACCCAGATTCATCAAACATATAAGGACGGGGGCCATTTGGACCATCGTACAAATGTTTTTTAAATATTGCATCGGGATAATGTTTTTTCACTATCGCCCAAGCCCAAGCCCAAGACAGGTAAACTAATTTACCTTTCTTTTCGGTATGTTCTGACACATCAATGCCAGATAAAGTCTCCCATACTTTGCTCATTCACTAATCTCCTTTTTAAACTGTGAGCAAAAATCAGCAACTCCACAATAGTTGCCTTTACAGCGTATCGGCTCTCCAATACGATGTTCTATTTCGACAGGAACACTTTGTTCTGTCGCAAAACTATTGGCTTCATCATGTGTTGAGAACACACGCATAGCCCTCTTTAATCCTTTTTTCTTTACAGCCCAAGCGTCATCACGTTTCCATCTGTCCTCATCTGAACAAGTCGGGAAAGAAGCTTCCATATCATAAATAATCTGTGCTTCTTGATGTGCGCTGATGCGCCCATGAATATAATTAATTCTTTCCATTTCAGTCCATTTAGGAATGTCGACTATTACCACGGGTGCTTGTGGATAATCTGGCTTAGTCTGTGCGTCACGCTTATTCCAATCCCTTAGCACGGCACAAATAGAAAGCTTAGTTACTCTCTTTCCTTTATTCTTTTGAACAAGGTAAGCATATACATTTAGTTGACGCTCCCAATCTATCTTGCCATGAATTACAGACCAGACACTGGTAACTTTATAATCTGTTATTTCAACTGTATTCCCGTAAATAGATTGATGGTCGATAGCACCCGAAAGAACCCACCCATCAACATCACAGAACAGACGCTCTTCTAAAACAACATCCTCTGTAGGGGTAGAACTTTCTAAAACATGGTGTACGGCAGTGCCAAACAATGCCCAGACGTTATCCACGACATCCACTACGCGGTCCTCGTGGTGATGGTCACGCATAAGACGCACTCTAGGGCTGTCTATCAGTGTGGTAACCGAAATATCGGCATTTCCCTTGCTATATTTGTCATTTCTGGCAAAATCAACAAAAGACTGAGGTAAATTATAATTATTAGTAATCTGCATGATAATGTCCTTCCGAAAATCATTATTATCAAAGGCTCAAAAAAAGGTCAATAGGAAAAATAACATGGTGAAACAACATTTATTCCAAATACTGGGTGAGCCAGCCTCTAAGGCCAATAGCAGAAAAATAGTTATGATAAGAGGGCGTCCTGCGTCCATTAAATCGGATAAGGCCAGAAACTATGCAGTTAAATTTCTTGCCCAGTGTCAAACCCTTGACGAGCTTTTTGATAACGATGTAAAGGTTGAGATGCTAATTTATTACTCCTCACGCAGACCAGACTTAGACGAGAGCCTGATTTTAGATTTAATGCAAGGAACTATTTACAAAAATGACAGGCAAGTTAAGCAGAAGAATATTTACTGGGGGCTTGATAGGGAAAACCCAAGAACAATTATCAGAGTGTCGGCTTTGGAGAGCGGTGATATCCCAAGCTATCTCAGATGCCTACCTGAATGACGAAAAGGACAGGTTTGCAGTTGAGCAGTGGCTAGAAACAGAAGACTTCCAAACGGTGTGTGACTTAGCTGATATATGTTCGTCAAAGATGAGGGGTAATTTTTTACACATCCTAAATTCTAAATCAGCGATTGCCCGTTACGAAGGAAGAAAGCTTAAAGACCTTATAGATAAATATTAATACTCTAATACAAATTATATATAAATATATAAATATATATAACTATAAATATTATAACCCTACCCACCACTGACTCAAATTATCTATTGACACTTCATTGGCATGGCAATATCGTGATGCTAGTCGTGGAGAAAACTAAATGGAAACTGAAGTAGTAATCCGAGGGGAAGCCCTCCGGAGAGGTAGTGGGCAACATAAAATTGTATGCCCATTTTGCTCTCATCAGCGCAAAAAAAAGGGTCAGAAAACCCTGTCTATAAAAGTCGAAGGTGACAGCATTGTGTATAATTGCTGGCACTGCGAAGCATCTGGTGGCGTTTCTTTGCAAGAGCGGCAGATGCCAAATGTTAGGAGGAATAAAGTGACACTTGCCGTAAAACATGATTGGGATGACTTGAATGAAGCAACTTTATCTTGGCTAGAGAAGCGTGGGATATCAGAAGAAACGGCTCGTGAGACAGGTTTAAAATCAGGGAAACATTTCATATCAGCACTGCAAAAGCAGTCAGACTGTGTAGTCTTTCCCTATACAAATCAAGGCAGGATGTATGCCGCAAAGATACGGTCAGTAGAGGATAAGGGATTTTCTTGTAACGGCTCACCAGCATCATTTTTTAATATTGAAAATGTAGTTATCGGAGAGGACTTGTATATTTGTGAAGGGGAAATGGACGCTATTTCTCTGGTGCAATGCGGATATGAGAACGCAGTATCCGTTCCTAATGGGGCCGTCATGAAGGTTATAGATGGCAAGATAGACCCAAAAGAGGATAACAAGTTTAAGTTCTTGTGGGATGCAAAGAACATAATAGATGCCGCAAAAAAAATAATCATCTGCACAGATGACGATGGTGCTGGTCAGGCTATGGGCGAGGAGATTGCAAGGAGAATAGGGAAAGATAAATGTTGGATTGTAGAGTGGCCTGATGGATGTAAAGACGCAAACGATGTCTTGGTTAAAAAAGGCAAGAAAGAAGTAGATAGAGTTATCTACAAATCAAGGCCATATCCTGTAGCAGGACTATATGATGCAAAACATTTCTACGAGCAAGTGGACGAGATTTACGACAAGGGAATGGGTAGAGGGGAATCGACAGGCTATCCAAATGTGGATGAACTTTATACCATTGTAGAGGGTCAGTTGACCGTTGTTACAGGCCATCCTTCATCAGGCAAATCAGAGTTTATTGACCAGATAATGGTGAACCTAGCAGAAGAGCGAGGTTGGAAGTTTGCTGTTTGCTCTTTTGAAAATGAGCCACGCCTACACATAGCTAAATTAATTAGCAAGCATTTTAGAAAACCATTCTTTGACGGTGTTACACCTCGTCTAACCAAACATGAGTTAGATAGAGGGAAGGATTTCGTGCAAAGTCATTTTAGCTTTCTGTATCAGAATGATGGTTCTATGGCGACCATTCACGATATTGTAGATAGATTGAAGATAGCAGTTATGCGTCACGGTATCAGGGGCGCAATCATTGACCCATACAATTATATACAAAAGAATGGCGATATATCTGAAACAGATTGGATTAGTGAGATGCTAACCACCTTGAGGGTGTTCGCTCAGTCTCATGGAATACATCTCTGGTTTGTTGCCCACCCAACAAAAATGCTCCGTGGGCAGGACGGCAAAGTTCCAGCACCAAAAGGTTATGACATATCAGGCAGTGCCGCATGGTTTGCTAAAGCAGATATCGGATTATCAGTGCATAGGCCCGACCCAGTAGGCTCATCACTTAGCGAAGTTCACATATGGAAATGCAGATTTAGTTGGGTAGGCAAGCAGGGTGTTGCCGATTTATTTTTTAATCAGGTAACGTCTACTTATTCAGAGGAACAGGAAGATAACTTTCCGATAGTTCCGGCAGTGCGTAACTTTGATGACGTTCCGTTTTGAACTCCCCACGAAATTTATACTAGGATACAAAAATATGGATAAACCTGCTGCAACAAGAAAAGGAAAATTATTACTGTCTGAGGCAGGAGATGTAATAGATGCAAGGGGAGCGCATTATGGCTCACCAGAAGAAAACTGGGCTAGGATAGCTAATTTCTGGACCGTTTACCTCAAAGACAAACTAAAGGATGATGAAAAAATAACCCCGATAGACCACGCACTGATGATGGATTTAGTTAAAACTGCAAGGCTAATGGAAACACCTCATCATTGGGATAGTTATTTAGACAAGTGTGGGTATATGGCGGCATCTGTAGAGTGCTTTGATGTTGACTAATTATTTTATGTGAGATAATCTCCAAACACTACAAGTCCTCCCGACTAAGGGGGTTGATGGACTGCATGCCGTCAGCCCCCTATTTTTTAGAACTCCCCACGAAGAAAGAACTCCCCACGAAATGCGTGATAGTAGTTGATTTGTACTATAGCACGAAAAAAAAATATTCTGGCCTGCCCCGGGCACGGCTCGCATAAAACTCATACCCTAGTACAAAAAAGCAAAAAAAAGGCGGTGAGCGCGTGTCTAGAACGCTCACCGCCTATGAGGATATATTCTGTCGTGGAGATGTCAGACTAGCAGGGCCAACAGAATATTTTTTCCAGCGTTCCTCAACACTGTCAACAAACCCCCGCTAGCCTAACTGTTGTTATTTTTTAAATTCCAGTGCATAGCTGTGACTGACCCGTTCGGGTACATATCCACAAAATCACCATCACTTTCATTGCCCAGTGTGTATTTTTCACTGTACTGGTCATAGGTCATGTAGGTGACATGCTGAGGAACTTTGCCTATTTTATGGCATTCATCAAGATAAGCTTGTTTAGCTTTTTCTATATTCATTCGTCACCCCTTTTTACCATATTAACACCAGCCCAGACAAAGGCCGCCATGCCTGAGTATATAATAGCTATGCCTACCAGTACACTATTTTCTGGCTGTTCAATGTATGACATGCCAGACGTACAGCACAGAACGCCTAGCCAAAATAGAAAATAATCTCTCATGGTCTAAACTCCCGATTATCTGTTAGATGTTTATCAACGTGATTTTTAAACTGCTCGAAGCTTAAAAAACTATACGGTGATGCGTGAATATAAAACTCTGGCAATGTATGCATAAAGTTTTCTTTACCCTCAGCGTATACGTTATGAGAAGCCTTTCTGTTTCCATCATCGTATTCATCTACGTCAGGTTTGTAAACATACCCCTTATATTTATGCCTTGGGGCCGTGTGCCAGCTAATCATCATTAGGCTCATCCTCCATAGTCAAGTTTAGTGTTTTGGGATGGTCAGCATCAAAAGGTTCGGCATGATAATAAGGCTCTGCCTCTACCTCATATTTCATCCATCCGCATGCGGCATCGACCCCCAATAAAAAGGCATGATAAGACACAATGTCACTAAAACCAAATGTCTCTTTTTTAATGCCCTCCACACCCCAGATAATCGTTACCACATGATTTGCATCATTGATTTCCTGTTGTGTTTGGCCGATGCAATTAACTTTATTTTGTACGGTAGTACAAATTTTATTATCCTTAGTCATAATTTACCTCTTGCCTGTTGTAGTCTGGTTGTTTCGATTGCGTGACAATTAGAGCAGATAACTAAACACTTTCTAATTTCACTAAAAAGTTTTCTTAGTGAGTATGAACGTGCGTCAGAAACATTAAATGCTTTGTCACCTGTATGATGAAACTGCAAGGCTATACCGTTATCATCATAACCACAATAACAACACCCGTGGTGCTGTTTATATTTATTAAGCCAATGGGTTCTGCGTCTGCGGTTCATCCATTGCCTCGCTCTAGATTTTGATTTACGCCTGATAAATGCAGATGGGGTACACCACTCCTCGCCATTTTTGGCATGCTTGTGGTATCCCCAAAACATTTTTCCATCAGCCCTTACAGTGCCGTGCTTAATCATTTTATTTGTCCAGCATTTTTGTAAGGTGTTTATAGGTGCGTGACTTCATAAGCTTAACAGCCTTCTGTAGATTTTCATTGAAGGCATGGGGCGTTACAGTCTTCCTGTCTGCCGGATGGACTAGGGGCTGAACATCATTAATTACAGATGCCTGATGCGTCACTATCCAGCCCTCTTCTACAAAACATTTTTTATCGTGACTGCCTATGCTGACGGCCTTGTAGCAATTCATGTTTTCATCATTTACCCACGGGATATCTGCCGGAATTGCTCTCGCAATAAACCTCAATCCCTTGGGTGAATGCACTAGCCCCAAGCCCTTGTTATATACTGAACTGACCCAGTGGACAGGTATGTTTACATAGTTGACCCTGCTGTAATCAGTATCGCCTTCTATTTCCAACTGTTCAGCTTCCGGCCCATTACAGACTACAGCGGTGCTGGTTCTTTTAAATCCATTGTCAAGCACTTCTCTGGCCCTATCTAATGAGGTTTTTTTGACTTGCTTGATAGGATTGTATGTCTGATGAGCCTTGAAGCTTCTTCTAATTGAACTTACACTGTCGGCTAGTTGACTGATGTATATAGCAACCGTCTTTTCAAAAGCGCAATATTGCCCTGCCTTTCTATCAAACTCAGATTGCAATTCTTTGCGCTCATCACGGGTCAGTACACCGCCATTTTGCCAATCATATTTACCGCCTTTTATTACATCAGCTAACAATTTAATGTCACACATTTCCCTGTGATTATCCATTGTGAGCCGGATTTGCCGCAAACAAAATTTCAAGTATTTATATTGTGCGACACTCTTATCTCTAATTTCATCTTTCATTTTTGTCTCCTGTTATTGAAGGTAGGTAGCGGCATTATGCCGCCACCTGTATGCGTGTTGTTTCCCCAAAAGGTGCGTCCGCACAGTCGGGGTCAGTTGATACCCACAGAACGGGGTAATCAGGCTTATTGTCTGGAAAATCCCAGATGCCCATGTCTGTGAGATAAACAAGAGCATTGCACTTAATGTTTTCTTCACTGACATATCTGAACACTGGTTCTACTCTCGTGCCACCATCACCCTTAACGTCCATGTCTTCTACAATGTCACCCTGCTCGTAACGCCTGACTGTTTGCACCTCAGCATCACAAGTAATGATTGTAACAGAAGTTGGATTGTGGTCTTCTATGACCTGATTAAGAACACCAAAGAAATATTCCCGATGATGTCCGCCAGTTGAGCCTGAACTATCTACAGCAACGACAATATCCCCGACACCAACCTTATCTACTGAAGGCATGTACACGCCATGCTGGAACCACATTCTTTTCTGTGGTCTGCGCCAAGTGTAATCGTCCGGCTGTTCACCACCGATAAACCGATTAAAGACATCACGCCAATCTACCCGTGAACGTCTCATTTTTGTGACGAGGTCATCAATACCAGCTGGTAATTTACCAGCAGACTTAGCGGCCTCTGCCGCCATGAACACACGCCTTTCGATATCCATGTTGTGCTGTTCAAGCTGACTGCCCTGCAAGGGCTTACCGTTATCGTCCTCAGGATTGCCGACATTGCCACCCCAAGGCTGAGACTTTGGGCGTTCATCTTTATCCATTGCAATTAATTCACGGTAAACTTTAATCCAAGGCCAGCCGTGATATCTAGGCTCGTATAAACCACCTTCCGGCATTTCACCTACATTGCCATCTATGAGAATAGCATTAAGCACATAATCCAGTGCCATATTGTGAACCTCAGGGTCCACAGGCTTGCCATCGATTTCTTTAATGGGGTTACAATGCTGAAAGACTATGTGGCCTATTTCGTGAGCAACCAAGAAAATAGTATTGGTTGGCTCTAAGGTATCAACAAAAGACGGGTTCCATTTAATGTGTTGACCGTTGGTGCAAGCAGTGTCCACCTTGTCATCAGCATAGAATGGCGTACCCATTGTGAACGTACCCCAGAAAGGCTGGTCCAATAAGAGCCGTGTCTTGGCCCGTGAAATTTTGGTATTTGCATCCATATCTGTGTCTCCGATTTGTACTATGGTATGAATTGGGGCAGGACCATGCCTGCCCCCATGTCTTAGAGCATGAGTTCTGCGCCATGCTCTAATAGAAACGCCCTAAATTCGGGTGTTTGTTTCAGTGAAGGTGTACGCTTGAAAGCATCTTTCATTGCCAGCACATAAAATTCTTTATGCACAAAACGGGCAAGGTACTGGGTAATGGCCCCGACATTTTTATCTGTCATAGCGTGGGCCAGTGCAGATGTTACAGCGTAACAGACTGCTGGTTCTTCCGGCACGGGTGCTGATGTAGGATTAGCAAGCACCTCATCAACAGTGATGGCACTGTCGAATATAGGCTTGTAACCGTAAAACTCAGCACATACACCCCTGCCCAAAATGCCAGCAACTGCCTCTTTTTCAACAGGTTCTGGCAAGCCCCATGAAAGCACTGTATCAAGTCTCTCATAAGAACGGGGTGATGGATTAGCGTCTGCGTCACGGTCCACCTTGTTAAGCAACTCAGGCCGGAACCGCATAAACCCAGTAATGACGGGGCTTATACCTTTGCTTGACAAATACCCAACAGCGTCATCTAAATCTGCCTCAACGTCCAAAAACATCAGGCAGTCTTTCATATGTGTTGGGATATTGTTTGCCCCAGCCCTGTCCGATACACGATTGCCAGCCGCAACGATAACGACATTATCCGGCAACATAAAATCACCACATCGTAACTCGTTAATTAACTGACGGGCCACGTTCATATTCGCCACGGGGGCTTGGGCCAATTCATCGCAGAACAGAACCACCACATCACTATCGGATGCTAGCTGTTCAACATGCACCAGCCAATGTGGCTTCAGACGTTTAGCATTATCACCGTCCATCGCAATAACGCCCATAAGTTCACCAGCATCAAACTGGGCCAGCGATAAAATGAAATAAGACCAGTTATCATTGGCCTCACATACGCTGATTATTGAGGTGGTTTTGCCTAGCCCTGCCTTGCCCTGCAAGTATGGGATAAGCCGTTGAGCATCACGCCCACCGTTTGAAATACGAAAATTAAGCTGGCTTTCTATAGCCTTCTGAATTATAGGAACAGTTTGAGATATACGCATTTTTTTCTCCCGTTATGCGTTGGTATGAGCCGCACAGATAAAGTCTTTACCTGAACGAATATTAAAAGGCAGTTCAATATTGAAACGCCTGTACTGCTTCAACCGCATGTCATAAACGACACACAAGTGGTCCGGCACGTTGGGGTCATTCTTGATGACACCCCAGACAGGCCGTTCAGTACCGTCTAGCTTTGTAAAAAAGCCAGTGAAAAATCTGCCATAAAACCCTGACAGTAGGTCTCTTCTATGTTTCTGCATGTAAAAATCTCCCATGCTTTTGTTAATGTCTCTCATGGTCTTGGTCTGAATATTCACAGGGTAAATCCCTGCCTTTTGAACCAAGCACCACAATATCCCTATCTGCATCAATATCCCCATACATTCTGCGGTCATGATACAGATGGATGAAATCAGGTTTGCCGTAAACTCTGACTGCGGCTAAGTATTCAGCATCAGTCCTCATACCGACAAAATGAACAAAAGTTTTCATGACTTTCTCCATAAGTTGTTGAATGTAGCAGGACGCTACGACTACCCCGTGGGGTAGTTTCGCCAGTGTCCTAAGCTGGCTCGTCAGGTAGCTATGCCGCGCCTAATTGCTCACACATTGCATTGACTTGTTCAATCTCAGCCTGAGCCTTATCACCAGCCGCCTGAGAGGCTTTCTTTATTTCACCGCGAAGCCTTAAAGCATCTGCCAGTTTGTTGTGGAATTCAGATAAATCTTCATCTGTCAAACCACCCAACCAAGCATCACCGTCTACACTGTTGCCGTCTTTATCTTTCTTGCGCGAACGCTTGCCAGCAACCTTGTCAACTAATTGCTCTACCTTAGACTTTGCACTGTCACCAGAGATTAACTTTATAAGCTTGGCTTCTGAGGTAATACCTTGGTCCTCGAAGATTTCAGCAACACCAGCTGGTGTGATGTTATCTGAGTTAATGCCGTGGTCCTTAAGCTTATTTTTAGCACCAGCGACATTTTTGATGTACTTTTCGGCCATGCTATCTGTCAGGCCGCCAGCGTCCATTAAATCACCCTTCAGGTTGGTCCTGTCGGCAGACTTAAAATTACCTTTATCCAACTTAGCCCCTGCCATGCCGGACACTAGCAGACAGTAGCTAGTCATTTTTAGCTTCTGGCGTTCTTCTGTAATCGCGGAAGCCTTACCGTTAAGCTTGCCAATTTTTTTCTCATTGGCATTGATTGTGTTAAGTGTGTCCATGTCTAAAATTTTTGTTACGTTTTGCATTTTTGTCTCCAAAATTGTAGGGAATGTAGCAGGACGCTACGACACCGCAAGGCGCGGTGTTTCGGGCGTGTCCTACGCGCCCATCATCAGGTAGCTTAGTTGTCATCATACGATTGTGACATTGCCGCAAGCACGACAGGGTCCAGCATATAAGACTTCATAACTGGCTTGTTGCCATCAGCCTTTAATTTATCCATGACCTGTACGGCCTGAGATAAAACCAGCCCCACATATGTGAGGCCGCCATTTACATAAATGTGGAAATATTCAACCAATGTATTCTCCTATTTTTGAGGAACGAGGTATAATTTTTTGCCTTCAGGCGTGATGATGTGGATATCTTTTTTCTGATAACCCAACTTCTCAAGCATAACACCGCAAGCATTCTTAGCATCTTGCAGTGTTCTACATGTACTATCTGCACTCATATTGTGTGCTTCAGCTATTACTTTATACATAAAACGTCTCCTGTTTCGTTTGGTGTCTCTTCATAACTGGCTACCAATGCCAGCGACAGGATATAAGCAAGGCGTACTCTAAACCGATACGTTACAGCAAAACATGTCTGCCTCAGTCTACACCCCCATTTTGC
>MDTC01202755.1_pt1 | contig 12535 bp, 19 predicted proteins | sample 811181 | NCBI WGS metagenome assembly MDTC01 (sample SAMN05326644, study PRJNA326480) | marine metagenome | isolation source: seawater | place: Pacific Ocean: North | collected 2011 | reverse complement strand
TCATTTGCTTTAGAACCTGAAGAACATCAACCATCTGGGACATGCAACTTCTCCAGAATTGATAATGCACAATTAATATACGATACTGCTGTTACAGGAAATGGTCTTACACTTTATGCTATCAACTACAACGTTCTTAGAATTATGAGTGGTATGGGTGGTCTTGCTTACTCCAACTAAACTTTTTAAAAAAGTTTTAACAAAAATAACTTATTTTAATTAATTAATTTTATTTATTTAGAACTATTTATTTTTCATTATAAAATTTTGAAAATAAATTTTAAAACTATAGAAATTATTAAAAAACTATAGAAATTTTAAAAAAACTATAGAAAAAAAACAAATGAATTCATTAATTCCAATACATTTATTAAGAAATATATTCATTAATTTTTTTCTATTTTAATTATTATTTAAGAACAATTTTACAAAATTGTTATAAATGTATTTACCAAATGAACTCTTAGAAATCATTTATCAATATTCAAATCTTAAGGATTTACAGACTATTAAAAAAGTGAATCCATTTAGTTATTCTATTGCACACAAATTACAAAAGAAATTATTTATTGAAACTTATTTTCCGGAAAAAATTAAAGTATTATTAAGAAATAATGATTTTGATTTAATCGATTCAGTTGAATTATTACCTTTTACAGATCACTTTATGAATGCTTGTTGTGATTATATTGATGGTGTCTTTATAGAAGATTTAGATAAAATTAATCCAAAGGCAAATATATTTGTCGGTATTGATAGAATTGGAAGACCATTTATGTCCATTAAATTAACTATGGAATGTTATTTATTAAATATAAAAGAAACTTTTGTAAATACTTTATTCAAACGATATACAAATACAGATAATGAACGATGGTGTGTTGGTAGTTGTTATGATTATCGTAATTTAACACATATTTCTTTAGATGCTTCTGATTTACAATTATATAAACAAGTTATTTATTCCACTAAAACATTACAGACTATTTATTTTGCTGAAAATGAAGATGAAGATCGTGATTATATTGTTTCAGAACAAAATCCAGATAAATTATATTCTATTCAATGTTTTTAAAATCAAATTCAAATTCAAATTAAATGTAATAAATAAAAAAGTATTTAAAAAAAAAATATAATTAATAATAAAAAATAAAAAAATGACTAAAGATTCTGATAATACTCAAACTGGAGGTAAAAAAGGAGGTAAGAAAGGAGGTAAAAAGGGAGGTACTAAAAAACCCCTAAATGCATATTTTACTCTTATGAACGAAGCAAGAAAAGCTAATAAGGAAAGTTTTATGTATAAAGACCAAAAGTATGTTCAAATGAAATCAAAGACTGGACTAACTGTTTATAAAAAAGCAGCATAAAATTTAAGAAATGATTTAAGAAATAATTTGATTTTTTTATTTATTTTTAATTATATATTTTTATTATAGAATGGAAATTATTAATCATAATAATTGTAAAAGTTTATATTCAACACAATCATATCAACACAATCAAATTATTTATAAATTATCTGGACCAATTGTAACCAATCCAACAAGAACTTCTATAGAAATTGGACCAAATCAACATATTGAAAATAAATATGGTCAATGTATGAATCATTCCTTTCATCCAACATGTAAAATAGAAAATGGATGTATTGTTGCTTGTCAAGATATTGAAACAAATACTGAATTGACTTTTAATTATAATGAAACTGAAACAAATATGTCTCATCCTTTTGTAGATAATGAAACAAATAAAATGGTTTCTGGGAAAAAAAAAATATAAATATTTTTAAAAATAAACGAAATTGGTTTTTATTTCTTTTATTGTTTTTAATTTTTGAATATCATCTTTTGTAAATTGTTTGATATGTTTCACCATACGAATTATAAAACGTGTAATTAATAAATCCAATATTGTTAAAATGGATGTTAATACAAACATTGTAATTAAGGGTCCAATAGTAAAAGTATGGGTAATCAAATAATTGATATTTAATGCTAATCGTATTATTATCATAGATATTTGATATATACAATAAATAATCAATAGAATATTATTGTATTCTAAAGCACCAAAATATCCTACTACAGATAATAAAGTTGGTATGATATACCAAGGATTAAAGAAAACATAAAAAGCATTTATTAAAGTATCTAAACAAGTATAAATTTTAATAGTTTTTGAATATTGATAGGTTTGAATTATTTTATGATCATATTGAGTATCTTCATCATCATTATGTAATTGATTTTCAATATCTAATAAAGGATTAGTTTTACTATTTTTTTCTGTAATTATTGAATCTTCTGCTCTCATTAGTATTTATATTTTTTTATTCATTTATTATTTAAATTGTTTTGTTTAAAAATATTGTTTGTTATATAATATAGAAGTTATGAAAAGTTTAGTTGTTATCCTTTTTTTTATAGGAATGTCAATGGTTGTAATTGGATATAATTACTCTATTATAAATAAAAACCCTAAAACTATAACCATTACCAAAACACTATTGGATCAACAATTTAGTCCTATGAATGTTTTTAAATCCAAACAAGCATCTTTTGATACAGAATTTAATAGTCTATTATCTAAAAAAAAAGAAACTAAGTTAGATAAAAACATATTAAATTCTGTAGGTAATGATTTACAAAAAAAACTTAAAAAAACGGAAGAAGATGAAGAAGAAGAAGAAGACGACGGAAAAGAAGATGAATAAAATGATTTAAAAATAAATTAAAATAAATTTATTTAGTAATAAGTTTTTTATTTTATGAAATTAGAAACTACTATTGGAAAATATAGAATCTTAAGAAATAAAATAGGAAAAGGTGCTTTTTCAAAAATTTATAAAGGTATTTCCAATAACAAAGAAGTAGCAATTAAAATTATTAAAAAGAAAAATATAAAAAATGAAAAATTAATTAAAAGAGAAATACAAGTTTTACAACAATTAAATCATGAAAATGTTATTCAATTATTAGATGTTATGACAACAAATAATCGTTATTATTTAATATTTAACTTTTGTAAATATGGAGATTTAAAAAATTATATTTATAATGAAAATACAAATATGAATGAAACTGAAATTCAAGCACTTATGATACAATTACAATCCGGACTACAATATTTATATACACAAAACATTGTACATCGTGATTTAAAACCACAAAATATTTTAGTTACCGATGAACATATTATTAAAATAAGTGATTTTGGTTTTGCTAAAATTTATAAAGACAATACTATGACACAAACCGTTTGTGGAAGTCCATTATATATGGCACCTGAAATATTACATTATAAAAAATATACACAATTAGCAGATTTATGGTCTGTAGGTGTTATTTTATATGAGATTTTATTCAAGGTAACACCAATAAAAGGAAATAATTTATATGAATTAGTTTCAAATATAAAAAAATATAATTATAAAAATGATCCTTTATTATTAAATCAATCAATTTGGTCAGAACCGGTCATCAAATTAATTAAACAATTATTAGAAAAAAATCCAAAAAAAAGAATTACATGGGAATTGTTTTTTAATCACGAATGGTTTAATTATAAAATAAATGAAACACAAGAAATAAATAAACAAGATGATTATATTTTTTTAATGGATGAAGATAATAGTGTCATTTATAATTCAAAATTAACAATTAGTGATAATTATTTAGATACACAATTATCATTGAGTGATGAAAAACATGATAGTCAATATCTTATTGTTTCAAATACTAAAAAAATTTCATCAATACCAAGGTCAATGCCTAAAAATAGATTTACAAATATGATTACATCCTTAGGAAATTCCTTATCTTTATTATTTACAAGTCCCAACAGTATTTAATTTATATCTTCTTCTTCATCTTCTTCTTCTTCTTCCTCTTCTTCTTCATCCTCTTCTTCATCTTCCTCTTCTTCTTCCTCTTCTTCTTCTTGTTCGGAATCGCTTTCATTCTCAATTGGTTTATTTTTTATTATTGTGATATCAATATTTTCTGGAAAAGAATGTGATTGATAATTTTGAAAAAGAGTAATGGTTTTATTGGTGTAATGTAGAACAAATGTAAAGAAATAAGAACGTTCACTCATTAGTTTATATTTAATTGTAAGTATATCGTTATGTGTATTTCCTTTTTTTGTTAATTCAAGTGTATTATTGGTAAGTTGATTATCATTAATATTATATAAACGATATTCTATTTTAGTTAAATTAGATAATTGAATAATATCAAAACAACTAAATGTATTATATAAATTTAAAGTAATATATTCATTTTGTAAATTATTTATTGAAAGCATTCTTTTATTAAATAATGAAAGCATTCTTTAAATTATTTGAATCAATAAAAAAAATAGAATTTTTAAAAATATGTATAGGGATCTTCAGGATTACCACTCATATCACGAATACCTCTTGAATCATTATAATATCTATCTAATTCTGAAATATCTAATTCATTTGTATCTTTTGTTGTAAGACCTCTTTTAATTCTATCGACAACATATACACTTGGTGTAAGATTTATTAAGGGTCTTGGATTTTTTTTATATACAATTTTAGAAGGATTATAATTATAACCTTTTGTTTTACCCAAAGAAAGATTATAATTAGGATGATGTGTGGGTTCTTTTTTTGGTTTTGTTAATTCTTTTTTTGGTTTTGATAATTCTTTTTTTGGTTTTGCTAATTCTTTTTTTGGTTTTGCTAATTCTTTTTTTGGTTTAATTGTTTTAGAAATATGTTTATTAAATAATGTTACAAGTAATATACCAATTAAAAAGAAAATAATATTTTCAATAGATATTTTTTTAATAAATTTAAACATTAATGATATAATTATATATAATATTTTATTTTAAGTGTAATATATCTTATTTACCGGGGGATTTTGTTGTTTTTATTTGTTCGTCACTATTGGAGGTATTATAATAATCATCTAAAAGAACATGTTTTGTAGTAAAAAATTCTTTATTAAGTATCATAAAAGTCAATAACATTACTAATATGGAAAATATTGTAATTGAATTATTTTTAATATAATTAATTATTGGTTGCATATTTATATATTGTATGCAAATATTTAATTTGAAAAAAAATAAAAAAAAATTAATTACGTTTAATAAACCAAAAATGACCTTTATTTGATTGAACCCATATTTTTTTAGTATTATTTGGTTTTTCATACTTCATTGTTTTTTGTAAATATTTATGTTCAATATTAATATTAAACAACTCACAAATTAATAATAACATATAATCACACGTTGAACACAAATGTCCATTCTTTATACCTTTTTCATTATAATTTTGTACTGCAATATAATTTTCTTTTAACAATTGTGGTTGTATTTTTTTATTATTCCATAACACATTATGTGTTTTTTGATTGTTTTCTTTTAATAATTTAATTAACTCATTTCTATTTGTTTTAGTCTTACCTAATAATTTAAAATCTTCTACCAATAATCCCTTTGTAATACCGTCCCAAAAACATGTCATATTACTAATAAATAATATAAAAAAAAAAAGTATAAATTTTAATTTAGTTAATTTTAAATGAATCGATAATATTTTCTTTACGACATTTGAATAAATCACCATAATTATATTGTTTTTCAAATAATAATTTATTATCAATTTTTGCAATTAAACAATTTCTTAATTTTTTATACACAATTGCCCAAAATGTTTCTTCACCATCATCAACTTTAATCATATCATATGTATTTAATTTAGTAAAATCAATTTGATTTTTATTATTACATGTTAAATTAATTTCCATTTAATATAATTTAATAATTTATTTTTTTTTAAATGATTTTCGTAAAATTTTATTTTTAGGAAATATATTTTGTTCCAACCATTTAATATAATCAGTTGGTATTTCCTTAATTGGTGTATTTTTATATTTTCCAAATGGCATTTTGATATATTTGAAATTATTTGATAAATGATGAATATCTTTAATTCTTAAATCTTTAGATAAATTTGTTTCTAAAGTTTCTATAATTTTTTTATAAATTGTAATTAAATCTAACACATCTTTATTTGCGCGATGATTACCTTTGTTTGAAATTGATAATTTTTTACGCAATGTATCTTGTTTATAATTTAATAAATCAGGATAAGCAATTCTAGCTAAATATAAAGTATCTATAAATTTCCATCGTAATGGTTTTTCTATTCCACCACGTTTAATTTCAGATAATAAAAATTTTTTATCAAAAGCAATATTATTATGAGAAATTAAATAGGGTTTCTTTCCAACAAAATCTTCAATTTGAGTATAAACATCTGTAAATGAGGGTTTATGTTCTAAATCAAGATTAGTTAATCCATGAATTTTAATAGTTTCTGGTGGAATATCACATTGTGGATTAATTAATAAATGTAAACAAGTTTCATTATTTAAATTATATAAATAAATTTCAATAATTTTATCCTTTTTATAATTGAGTCCGGTTGTTTCTAAATCGTAAATTATTACTTGATGAGAAGACATTATATTATTTTTTTTTATTAGACTTGAGTATATTATAATATTTCAAATTTTCAATAAATAATTATAAACAGTTTCGTATGTATAAAAGACTGCTGAATTTACAAATACAGCTCTTATTAAACAAATTGTAATTCCATCAAATAATCTCCCTTGTTTTATTGCAGATAAAATAGATATTTGTTGAGCTATTTGTCTACAACGTATTACATCAATAGGATAAGTAGTTCCCCAATTACATACACCACATACCGCACCAGAGAATAAAGAAGAATATTGATATTGATTTCTCATAATATCATATACACCAAAAAAAGCACTATATGCAATAGATTCTCTCCAAAATACACTATATTTACCAAAACTATATTGTAAAGATTTTGTGGGTTTTTGTGCCATTTGACGTGAAATTTTATAATAATCAGAGACAAATACAAATGGACTAATTAATGCACCACCTAAAAACCCTGAAATAAAAGAAGAACCGGTATAGTATTTTGTCCTTTGATAAATTGGGAATAATAAAGCGTTGGTTATAATTGAAGATGTTAAGGGGTATTTATATCCTCTATATAAATCTTTAAAATGTAAATTAAATATGGATTGTTTGTTTTGAATATGGACTTTTGCCGTATCAAAAGGATGTCCAACAATTACTTGTGAAAAACTAGTAAAAATTGAAGCTATACAATCACACATTTTATTAAATAAATAATATAATTTTAAATTTAAATTGTTTCTTGAATTGTTTCTTGAATTATAAAAGGTAATAATTGTTTAATTTGTCTATTAACCTGTTGATAATTACGTATTTTTTGTTCTATATCTTTATTTGTGGTATTTGTAATAAAATATTCATTAATTTCTGTTAAATCATTGGTTAAATCAATTATTTGGTCATTGAAACGATTAATTAAATTAATAGAAATGGGTGTAATATTACAATTACGCATATTCTGTATAAATAATTTCTGTTGTTTTATATAATTTGAAAATACCTGTTCTTGATAAATAATTTGTTTATTCATAAATGATTAATATTTAAGTTTATTTCTTTAATTAATTGTGTTAATTTTGAAGCATCATTATAAAATAATCGATGTAAATGTTGATTATTTTGTTCAATAATAATTGTTGGTAATGTTGAAATTTTAAAATGTTCAGAAATAGATAAACAATTATCAATATCAATATAAAAGAATTTAATTATTTTTGATAATTTTAATTGTTTAATTGTTATTATTTCTTGATTAATAATTGGTTTCATTCTTTTACATGGACCACACCAAGTAGCACTAAAAATCAATACATTAATTATAGAATTACTTTTTATATAATATTTTTTAAAATCATCAATAGTAGTAATTTTATAAAGGATAATATCTTGTTGTATTTTTAAATCCTTGGTAATTTCTTTCATTTTATATAAAAATATATTTAAATTTTAAATAATTACAGTTTATTAAATGAATATTAAAATCAGTAAACAAATTAATTTTATTAATTTCAACCAAGATTATTCATGTTTTTGTATTGGTAATGATGAAGGATATGAAATTTATAATACAGATCCTTTTAAAAAAATTGTAGAAAAAAAATTAGGTAAAAATGGTGTAAGTTATATAACAATGTTATCTAGAACAAATATTTTAGGTATTGTGTTGAAAAATACAGATGAAGAATTAAAGAATGAACAAAAATTATTATTATGGGATGATAAACAAAATATAGTAATTGGTAGTATTGAATTTATAACAAAAATATGTTATGTTTATTTACGGAAAAATTATTGTGTTGTATCTTTACAAAATTATGTCTATATATATAATTTACAATCCTTAACAATTATAAAAAAAATAAAAACATATCAAAATACAAAAGGTATTGTTGATATTACTTTTCAAGAAAATAAATTTTTAATAGGATGTTTATCAGAACATTCAGAAAAAACAATATCAATATATAATATTTTAGATAATATACAACCTATTAAATTTGATGCTCATAAATCTCAAATTGCATTATTACAATTTTCCAATAATGGTAATTTAATTGCCACATCTTCTAAAAAAGGAACTTTAATTCGTATATTTCATACATTAACAGGTGATTTAATAAAAGAATTAAGAAGAGGTAGTGAACCAACATATATGGATTGGATTAAATTTAGTCGTGAAGATGATATGATTTTATGTAGAAGTAAAAAAGGTACAATACATTTATTTAATTTGAAACAGAATCAATATTTAAATAAACAAAATAAAAAATTCTCAATGATAAATTATTTTAAAAAATATTTACCTAAATATTTTAGTTCAGAATGGAGTTTTGCACATTTTCATTTTCAAAATAAGAAAACAATATCTGTTTTTTCAGAAGATTTGAAACATATTATTGTAATTAGTTTTAGTGGAATATTTTATAAAATTAATTTTACAAATAATGAATACGTTTCAATTGTAAAAGAATATTTATAATTTAAAGATTGTTCGCGTTTTTAAAAATAAAAAAAGTTCTTATTGAAAAATAAAATGGATACAATAGATATTGGATTAGACTTATTAGCAAATCAAAATAAAACAAAACAATTTAATAAAACAGTCACACATGTATCATCTCCACCAAAACATACGTCAATGTCTCCAATCTCAAATGTAATACATGAAGAAGTCGATTCATTAGAAGATACTACTTACAAATTTAAAGCAGATGAAGATATTAATATTAATAAACAACCAGTTAATCAAAATTATCAATATAAACCACCAACAAATAATATTAATGTTAATAATAATATTCACAATGATATGATGTCAGAAAATAGCGTACAATCAAATTATGATAATATTCGTCCACAACAAGATTATGAAGAAATTATGAAAGAAAAATATGAATTATTATATAAAATTGAATCTTTAAAAAAGAAAGGTATTCATATTCCAGGAAATGTAACCATTGAATCTAATATAGAAGAAATTAAATATATTTATAATAAAGTTGTTCGTGATCGTGAAAAGTTAACTGCTGTTCGTTTTTCAAGAAAAATGTTAATGGCATTATGTTCCGGTATTGAATTTTTGAATACACGATTTGATCCCTTTGATTTTAAATTAGATGGATGGAGTGAAAGTGTTCATGAAAATGTAAATGATTATGATGAAGTGTTTGAAGAATTACACGAAAAATACAAGAGTAAAACAAAAATGATTCCAGAATTAAAATTATTATTCATGTTAGGAGGAAGTGCTTTTATGTTTCATTTAACCAGTGCAATGTTTAAAAATACTTCTATACCAGGTGTTGATAATATTTTAAAAAGTAATCCAGAATTAATGAAACAATTTCAATCAGCAGCATTAAATTCTATGAATACTCAAAATACAAATCCACCAAGAAATTTCTTTAACATGAATTCCAATCCAATGAATTTTGAAACACCAACCCAACCAAAATCAAGACAACAAAAAGAAATGGCACCACCAGGAGTTGATGATATTATTAAAGAATTAGATTTAGATGATGACACAGATATACAAAATTTATTAAATGGTAATTAAAATTATAAATAAATTATTTAATATTTAAATATTATTTATGTTATATTATATAAATAATATTATTATGAGTGATGGTGGTAATTGGAGAATGGCTACAACCAAAACATTTGGATTTACAGAAAAAAAAGATCCTTTTAGGAAAAGTTCATCATTTTTTTCCCATTCAAAACAGGATAAAAGGATAAAGGTGAAAGAACCTCGTTCTTTTAATAAGAAAATTATACTTCAACATGGAAATAAAAATACAAAAACGTATAAACAATTAAATAATTTAAGTAATTTAGAATTTACTTCTGTGAAAATACAACCAAAAAAATGTAATGAAACAACTATTAAAAAATATGAACAAGAGGATTCATGGGGTGATGATAAAGCGGTCTTAACTATTTATGAAAAAATAGAAGAAAAGTGTAAAGGATTACCGAATCGTGAATTGTTTTCAAAAGAACATGGAATAAGAAATAAGTTTCTGTGTATTAAAACAACACAAGAAGAACAAAATCAAATAGCTAAACAATATGAAGAATTACAGTTACAACAGTATATATTGTTATCAAATGATGAATTAGGAGATGCATATAAATATTATAAACAATTAAAAAACTTATCTTTGAGTGATTTTATTAATAAATATAGTTATCGTGTATTGATTGAAATGGATAATAAGGATTTATTTAAATTAAAAAAAAAGGTTACTAAATTTTTACAACAAATTGAAAAGATTAAAAAAATTAAAAAACCAAACAAACAACAACTTGATAAATTACAAAAAGAAACAGAATTTAAATTTAAACAAAGTTGGATTAATTTTTATATAAATTGTATTTATAGTGGTTAATATGTATTATATTTTAATAAATGACGGGTTGAATTATTAATTAAAAACCCAATTGTATTATGATTTGAATTTATTATTTTTTGTGCATCTATATTTTTAAGAAAATGTAAATGGTTAGTATTTATAATTTGAAATTGAATTTGATTTTTTGAAATAACTTTTATCAGATGTTTTGTATTTAAAATATTATTTAAATGTTTCATATTATCAATAGTTAAATAGTCATGTGAATATAATTGATTATGTATAGAAATATTTTTTATTATAATTTGATTATTATTACTAAAATGATGTATTTTATCGACAATTATGTTAATTGTGATAATATCATTATTATAATTTGAAATTGACAGATTTGTAATTGTATAGACATCGTGATTTGTTGAAAAGAGTTTTTTATTATAAGTTAATAATTGGAAAGAAAGTTGTTTTTGTTGAATGGGATGATATTGACTTTGGTTATTTTCATAAAATATTAATTTATTTGTTATTTTAGTTATTTCCATTGGAAATGAATATTCATCGTTTTGAATATATAATAATAATTCAAAATTATCATGATATGGAAGTATAATAGATAAAGGACAAAAATGTGAAGCATTATTTGTTATTGGAATTGTATATTTATATAATTGTGTGTTTTCTGTAAAAACCGTTAATTTTTTCTTAATAATTATTTTTTTTTGTGTTGTTTCATTCCATTTCCCACCCCATTTTTTCTGAAGATTATAAAAATAATGTGTTTGATAATTTGTTTTGTTAACTAATTGAATTTTCTTTTGTTTAATTTGTTTTTGTTTAATTTGTTTTTGTTGAATTTTCTTTTGTTTAATTTTATTTTGTAATTTTAATAATGTATTATTTGGTTGTGATTCGTGATTTGATACTTTATTAATTGTAATTTTTTTAGTAAGTTTATTTATTGTATTTTCTGTATTGTTTTTAATAGTTTGTTTAGAATTGTTTTTAATATTTTCTTTGGTATAATGTGTAATGATGTTAGTAAATTCTGTTTTACAACGTTGAATAATTTTATTATTTAATAAATTATAAATTTCATCAATCGTTGTTAGATTTTGTTCTTGAATATAAAAATCTACCGATTTTAAAAAAGAAATGATAATACTTTCCAAGACATCAAATAATTTATATTGTAATTCTTTTGAAATTATTTTTGATTGTTGTGAATCACGGATTACAATATTATAAATATGTTCTTTGTTTGATTTATTCAATAATTGTTTTTGTAAATTAGAAAATTGATTATTATTCATTTTTTTGTTAATTACTAATCATAAATTCTTTAATTAAAAAAAATATAACAACATATTATTGTAAAGTAACTGATGATACTAATAATATAGCAAATATTACATTATAAATATTAAATTAAAACCAAATACTATAAGGTCTATCTACACCTCCACGAACTTTAACAGGATCTTCAAAACACACATTTTTTACATTTTCTATTTTCTTTGATGGTCGTGAAGTTATTTCTGTATCTTGATATACTGTTGACATATCTCTTGTTTCTGTTGTTTCTGTTGTTTCTGGTGATTGTGTTGTCATGATTGAATATTCTGGTATTAATTTAGATTTTAAGATATAATTATCTTTATCTACAAAAT